>Ga0247841_10000098_pt1 | contig 219444 bp, 222 predicted proteins | sample LaCruzMarch2015__2_FD_192410 | JGI IMG/M metagenome (GOLD analysis project Ga0247841, IMG submission 192410) | Freshwater microbial communities from meromictic Lake La Cruz, Castile-La Mancha, Spain - LaCruzMarch2015_18m | ecosystem: Environmental > Aquatic > Freshwater > Lake | place: Spain... | reverse complement strand
CATCTTGTTTTTTTAAGTTTTTCATGTGGAGACACAGAGTTCACAGAGAACGCACAGAGCGACTAACTAACAACTGGAAAAACATAGTAACCTGAGGTTAGCAACTGGAAATAGCGAAGAGCCTCAAATATCTTCAAATTAAAGCCGCTCCCGGCTCTCACGCCCTTGCCGCAGAGCGCAAGTGTGAAATGCCATTCTTGCCTCCTGTTATGCGGTGTATTAAGATGAATCTTGAAGAAATGTCGGATATATTGAAGTCCTCCTTAGGAATTCGCGACAATATCGTTGGCGTAAGACTGTTTAAAAGCGAAGCGGAAATTCCCAAAGATCTCAAATCTGTGGAGACGCCCATCCATTACTGCGGCATGATCCAGGGGGCGAGGCAGGAGGGAAAGAGCTTCCTGGCCCGGGCTGACTTTCATGGATGCAAGGGCGGAGCCTCGGGTCTAGGCATTGTGCAGTGCCCGGAGAACATCGCCTCAGGATCTTTGTACTTCGACAAGCTGCATAAGTGTGAGACCAAGGAGATAGGTATCAGCATCGCCTCCAATATGCCGCGCCTTCTTCCCGGCAGCACAGTTGCTACCTACGTGGCCCCTCTGCACAAGATGGTCATGAACCCGGATGTGGTGATATTTGTAGGCAGTCCGCTTAACGCCCGGCGCATTGTGCAGGCGGTCATGTTCAAAGATGGAGGCAGGGCCGGCTTCAACACCGCCGGAATCCAGTCTTTTTGCGTGGATGCCACAGCCTCGCCCTACCTGAAAGGAGAGGTGAACATCTCTTTAGGATGCGACGGATCTGCAAAAAACTCCGGCTTGAAAGATGAGGATGTTGTGGTGGGCATACCCTATGCGATGATGGAGAGTATCTGCACCGTCCTCAAGACGCAGTACCAGGGCTGGGATAAGTTCATGAGAGGCTAGGAATCATGTTTGAAAGGATCTTGATTGCTACCGACGGCTCCTTGCATAGCGAGAGGGCCGCAGAAGCTGGAATCGAAATGGCCAGGCTCTATGGCTCAGCCGTCACCGTCCTTTTTGTTGTCGATATCGGCAAAGAGTATGGCCCCCTGGGGGACCTGATCTCAAAGGTTGCCGACGACCTGATGGCAGGCATAAGAAGCAATCTGCAAAATCAGGGGGTTGAAGCCACAAAAAGAGTAGAAGTGATGGCAGAGAAGGCGGGCATTGCCGTGACCAGAAAGATCACGGAGGGCTATCCGGCTGAGGACATCATTGCAATCGCAAAAGAAGGCGATATAAACCTCATCGTCATGGGCGGAATCGGAGTCACTGGCCTGGAAAGGTTCCTCCTGGGCAGCGTGGCCGATAAAGTGGTCAGAAGCTCCAGTATTCCTGTGCTGGTGGTGAGAAAGGAGTAGGATTGCTTGGCAGGCTCCACTTGAGAAGCACTCCCTCGTCTAACCGTTGCACGTCGCGAAGGGTCAGCCTGGGAAAATGCTCTTTGAACCCCGGCCCGTCCACCAGGGTGGGGGCATTCTCTCCGCCGATGAGCATCGCCCCCATGTAGACATAAAGCTCATCCACCAGGCCCAGCTTGAGGAGCGACCAGTTGAGCGTAGCCCCGCCCTCCACCATGAGACGCTTGACGCCCCTATCAAAAAGCCTGGAAAACAGCCCGGTTAGATCGACCTTATCCCTCCCGCATACTATTATCTCACAATTTGAGGAGAGCCGATCCAGCCGTTCCTGCGGCGCAGAGTCGGTGACGGCCACGATGCACCCTGGTCCCAGGACCCTGGCATAGGACGGCGTTCTTGCCCGGCTATCGGCAATAATACGAAGCGGGTCTTCCGGCCAACCTTTCTCCCGTCTGGCCTCGCGCAGATCTGCCGATTTCACCCTCAGGCTGGGATCGTCTGCCAGCACCGTCCCCACTCCAACCATGACCGCGTCGCTCTCTGCCCGGAGAAGATCGACCCTGGATCTGTCCTCCGGGCCGGAGATGCTCACCTGGCCGCGCTCAAAGGAGCTGATCTTGCCATCTGCGCTCATGGCGCTATTGATGATTACGTTGGGCCTGTTCAATGCTTCTGCCACCTTTGTTTTATGCACCGGGTCTGATTAGCCAAGAGGTGCTAAATAGCTTGCCGGCCCATTTTTTGGATATGCCAGAAGCACGCGAGATTCTGCTGCAAGGAACCATAATCTATGGAGATGATTTCCAGGCAGAGGATGGCTACATCTGCATCCGGGATGGCATCATCCGGGAGTTTGGCTTTGAGCATGTAGACGCCAACTTTGAGGGCATTGTCTGCCCAAGCTTCGTGAACGCACACGTTCATGTGGGCGACTCCGCCTTTAAGGACCCACCCTTTTTGCCGCTATCTCTGCTGGTCGGCCCGCATGGACTGAAGGCACGAATGCTGGCCCAAATGCCGCGCGCTGTTCTCGTAGAAGGCATGAGAAGAAGCCTGCAACAGATGGCGGCGTCGGGTACGTGTGCTTTTGCCGATTTTCGGGAGGGGGGGGCAGATGGTGTAAGCATGCTGGAAGAGGCCGTGCAGGGCCTGTCCCTTCTTGCCAGAATCCTGGGACGGCCCGGCCCAGGCCGGATAAATATCCCAAAGAGCTGCTGGGGCCTGGGGATAAGCAGCACCCGAGACCATGATCTGGGTCAAATCCATGCGGCAGTGGCGGCAGCCAGAAAGGGGGGCCAGGCGGTGGGAGTGCACGCCGGCGAAGCCGGTAATGACGATATCGGCGATGCTCTTGCCCTTCATCCGGATTTCCTGGTGCACATGAACCGGGCCGATGAGGCGGATCTGAGGGAAGTGGCAAACGCCGGCATTCCGGTCGTGGTCTGTCCCAGATCCAATCTGGTGACGGGCGTAGGTCTCCCCAATGTGAAAAGAATGGCGGAGCTGGGCATTACAATTGCGGTTGGAACAGATAACGTTATGATGAACTCGCCGGACATCTTTGAGGAGATGCATTTCCTTGCCAGGGCTCTGCTGCATGACGATAGACAGGTATTTAAGATGTGCACGCTAAATGGTGCTAAAATAACAGGGCTTGATCAGAGGCTGGGGTCCATTCGGGAAGGGAAAGAGGCAAGAGTGATGGTTATAGATAAAAAATCGAATAATATGTGGGGGTCGATGGCACCTCTTTCCAGCATTGTGAGACGGGCCGGGCAGTCTGACATAATAGCTATCTTTTAGAGGTTAATCATGTTTGAGAAGATTCTAGTTGCAACCGACGGATCAGAGCACGGATACAGAGCGGCCAAGGTGGCATTGGAGCTGGGAAAGATATCTGGTGGAAAGGTCACTGCGATCTATGTGGCCGACACCAACAGGACGAGCCATCTGCCGGATGATATGCTACTATTCAGCATCCGAGAGCTTCTGCTCAAAGAAGGAAAAGAGGCCTTGAAACAGGTGGAAACGCTGGCCAAGGATATGGGCGTTGCCTTTGCGAGCCTTGTGGCTGAGGGCAATCCAGGCAGCGAGATCATCAGCTATGCAGAGTCAAAAGGCATGGATATTATCATCCTGGGGGCTGTAGGGCGCACCGGTCTTGATAAGTTCCTGCTGGGCAGTGTGGCCGAAAAGGTGGTAAGAAGCTCCAAGATTCCTGTACTGACCATTCCGAGGGAAAAGACGTGAGCATTCTCGTCAGGGACGTAATGGTCCGGGATGTGGCTCATGTCGCCATCCCCGGCAGCAGGGACGATGTTTTGAAGACGCTGCAGGACCACAAGGTATCCGGCGTTCCCGTGATCAAAAAAGGCGAGGTCGTGGGCATGATAACCAGGACCGACCTGCTCCGCAATCGCGATGAGGACCAGATGGCCCTGCTCATGACTCGCGATCCTGTCGTGATAAGCCCAGAGAAGAGCATAGTCGAGGCAGCAAGGCTGCTGATCAGGCACGACATCCGGCGGCTTCCTGTGGTGGATGGCATTAAGCTGGTAGGCATCATCACCGTTGCCGATATCGTTCGGGTGGCCGCGGACCTGGGAATAAAAGAGAGCATTGAGCCTTATTTGGAGAAAGAGACCGTGGTTCTCTGGAGCGAGATGCCCCTGGCGGTAGCCGGATCGATTATGGAGTTTGCCGCAGTGGAGGCCTGCCCCGTCATCGATAGCAGTCTCAAGCTGGTGGGCATGATCTCGGACCGCGATCTCATCAAGACCAGTGTCATCGAGGATACGGTCGAGAAGACGGATATGTCTGCCAATGATGGGGAGGACACCTGGATGTGGGACCGGGTGATGCAGACCATCAGTAAGTATTACACCGTCTCGCGGATCAAGCTGAAAAATATTCTCGTCTCCGAGGCTATGGTGCCACCCATCACGGCTTATAAAAAAGATGAGGTGGGCAAATGCGCGGCGACAATGTACAAGAATAGAATCGACCAGATGCCTGTGGTCACATCCAGCGGAAGGCTGATGGGGATGCTCAAGGATAAGGACATCCTGATGGCGCTGGTGGATTACAGCCAGAGAGCGACGGTGTGAATGAATGGCTTTGCCTGGTTTTCCTCTCTTTCTTACTTCGAGGGCGAGGGGGATCACGAATACCTACCTTCTGGTCGGGGATGAAGTGAACCCTCGTCGTTTTTTCGGTGGAAAATAAGTGATCAAGCGGGAAATTCTTTTGATCCGCTGGGAACGTGACTGCTGACACAATCTAGCACTAAATTAACAAATCTCAAGTGAAATCGAATGCAGAGTTTCGATCGTGCAGATCAAGAGGATTCAGGCAACGAAGACTCCACGATTTCTGAGTTCCCGCTAACCGGGCGTGCGGCCCGAAGCATACCCCATCCTTTAGGGCGAGGTAGCATGCAATTTGTCCTTTCGCCCATCTGACTTTTTCGGGAAAATGGAAAATGCATATTCTGGTCTCTGAAGTAATGCTTTAGGCGATACTCTCCTATTGAGTATCGCCACATCAAAAATTTAATCGAAGTTCTCCCGCGAATCTCTACTTTTCTCTTTAGTCCGGGTATGCTTGACCAGGTCTCGTTCTCTTTTTATCTAGAAAAATAATTTAAATATAAATTGTATGGAAAAGCTCTAATAGCAATTAGACAATTATTGCGAATGGTGAGGGAATATGCGGTTCATAAACTGGCTAATAATTGGATTTGTTGTGTTATCATCTTGCTCAACGGCATATGTATATCAATCAACTTATGCTGTATCTGGAAATCTAGATTCCAAGACAAATGAAGAATTTGCGCAAGACTCCGCGAAGGGATCTGGAGATCAAGTCTGTACCAGAACACTCGAATCAGATTATGGTTTCTCCAAGCTCTTCTCCAGATATGTCCTTAAAAATGCTAGCGATGGGAACAATGGTTATTCAATGAGCTTGAACGCCAATGGGGTCAGTCACAGTGTATCTTTTTTAGGAGATAATATTTCATCAAGCAATCTAGTAAAATTTGATGATAACTCCGGCGTGGCCTCATATTTTAATATAATTGCTAATGGCACAATGGATGAATCTCTCAAACTTAACCGAGATGAAGCTCTAAATAGTGATCTTGTAGCTTCGCAAGTTGAAGGCGATTTTTCTTTTAAATCATCATTCACAGAAATCAAAACACCGGAATATGATACGCTTCGGTTAGTGTCTGAATTGGAGTCAATAGATGTTGACAGTATACTTGAAGGAATACCTGAGTCGGGGGATTCGGATCTTAACGTAACGAAGATGCAAGGGGATTTGTCAAAAGATCTAGTAAAATCAAATAAAGACGATGTTTTGCCAGATGATTTCGGGGGATTGGAAGACTTCGAGCCTCTCATCGGGCAAAATGTTATTACTACAGAATCTCTACCCAGGGGCTTGGACGTTACGAATACCTCCGCATATTATCAGTTGAAAGGAGATAATGTCTTTGTCCATAGTGTCCTGCCAACATTAAAAATGACCAGAGGCAATCCAGTCAAACTTGGGCGCTATCCGGTTTGATTCTTCTTTTCTTTTTTTTTTGTAAATTAGGGATTGTTCTCTTTTGCGGAGGTTAAAATGATTATATTAATATTATATATTTACATTTTTATGTTATATGTATGCAATGATATATTTATATACCAGCAAATAAGAAGAGTATGAAAGTTTAAGGAGGGACTGGTCATGGTAGATGGAAATTATTCTTGGAAATGTACCAATACATCTTGTGGCGCCACTCAGGATGTACCACGTCAACAAATCTTGGATAGAATAACACAAGGAAAAAAAGTTGTATTAGTATGCGGAAATTGTGGATATATTTCACTTGGTGACGGGGCGATCACCCCTGGGGAATTGGATAATGCTTATAAGTGCGTGCCCTGGAAAGGCTCTGAACAAAGGCAACCAGCAGGATTTACGCCTGGGGGATGGGTTTCGGCTAATGGCGAAGATCCAATTTCGGCCAAACTCTATATGGTAAGATGGGGGGTACATCCAGAAATAAATTGGCGCTGGAGAAAACAGTTTATAAAGGCTTAGCATTACCAATTTTTTCCCGCTTTTAGCTGGATAGTCTTATCAATAGCATCTAGAGATCATCCAGCCCCCGTTGTCCTCATGTTGCCAGTTCAATCATAATCATTAGAAAATCCCATCTTCCAAAAGGCAAATAAACTTGTACGCCTTCCCCATGTCCCGCTTTCTCGTGGTCCTCGGCACTACCTCCCATTCCTGCAAGAGCATTCTGGTCGCCGCCTTCTGCCGCCTGCTCTCCGATCGAGGGCTTAGGGTCGCGCCCAACAAGTCCCAGAACTATGCGTCCTAACACCTGGAGACCGGGAATGGCTCTGAGATCGGCATCATTCAGACAGACCGAAGTTCAATCGAAGCTTATCACCGCCCCGAGGTCGTCTCTCGGAATCATCCACCCCGATTTCAGGCGTCTCGCCTTCAGCCTTTTCAGCGACGTAGCCAGTCTTTCCTGCGCTCCTGCCACCGTCCCCCATCGTCCTGCAACACCCGGCCTTCCAGCAGCGCATCCACCACGAATGCCGTCTTTGCTTGACCCATGTCTTCCAGCTCTTTGCCTCAGCAAACTCCACCTTCCAAAAGGCAAATAAGCTTGCACCCCATCCCTCTCATCATGTCCCGCTTTCTCGTGGTCCTCGGCACCACCTCCCATTCCGGCAAGAGCACTCTTGTCGCCGCCTTCTGCCGCCTTCTCTCTGATCGCGGCTTCCGGGTCGCGCCCTTCAAGTCCCAGAACATGAGCCTCAACTCCTGGGTCACCCAAAATGGCTCGGAGATCGGCATCGCCCAGGCGGTGCAGGCCTGGGCGGCCAGGGCGGAGCCCAGCGAGTTCATGAATCCCATCCTTCTCAAGCCAAAAGGGGACCGCACCTCCCAGGTCATCGTCCTGGGCAGGAGCGTGGCCGACAAATCGGCAGAGGAATACTATCGCGAAATTGATGGGCTTAAGGGGGTGGTGGATCGATCCCTGCAGGAGCTGGAGAAGGACTACGACTACATAGTAGTAGAAGGCGCGGGCGGAGCGGCAGAGATCAACCTCTTCGATCGGGATCTCGCCAATATCTATGTGGCCCGCCTCCTACGGGCTCCCATAATCCTGGTCGGGGACATCGAGCGGGGCGGCGTCTTCGCCAGCCTTTTCGGCACGGTGCAGCTCTTGCCCGAGGACATCCGGCCTCTGGTTATGGGCCTGGTTATCAACAAATTCCGGGGCGATCCTGCCATCTTGGAGTCCGGCCTGAAGACGCTGGAAGAACTCACCGATGTTCCCGTGCTGGGCGTACTGCCCTACCTGGACCTGGACATACCATCCGAGGACTCTGTCTCTTTAGGCGACAAGAAAGCGGGGCCCGCGGGCGAGCAGGTCGATATCGCAGTGATAAGGCTGTCGCGCATCAGCAACTTCACCGACTTCGAACCCTTGGAACGGCAGGCGCGCGTTCGCTACGTTGGCCTCTCGGAAGAGCTGGGCTGCCCGGATGCGGTGATCATTCCCGGTACCAAGAACACCGTCTCCGACCTCTTGGAGATGCAGGAAAAGGGCATGGCCGATCAGATAAAATCCCTGCCGGACACTCCGGTCTTGGGCATCTGCGGAGGCTACCAGATGCTGGGCCGGGAGATCATCGACTGCGGCATTGAGGACACCGTGGGAACAATCCCCGGTCTGGGTCTGCTAGATGCGGTGACCCGCTTCGACCTTTATGAGAAGAGGACGGTGCAGGTGAAAAAGACGGTCACGGGCAGCGGCCCCATCCTGGAGCCGATCCGCGGCCAAATCGTCACAGGCTACGAGATTCACATGGGTGTGACTCGACCCAAGGGGGAGACGGCCTTCGGAGACGACGGCGCTGTATCGGAAAGCGGAATGGTGATCGGCACCTACCTGCATGGAATCTTCGAGAACGAGAACTTTTGCAATGCTTTTCTCGATTTCCTGCGCCGCCGCAAAAATCCCGGCCGGGACCAAAAATTGTTGCCCAAGACGGAAGTAGGGACGAAGGCAGCGAAGGGAGACGGCTTTGCGAAGCTCGCCGCGGCTGTCGAGGCAAACTTGGATATGGCGAAGATCTGGCGGATGCTCGACCTGGATTCGCCTTGTGCACCGTAAGACATGATGAAACTGGGCGTGCTCTTCTCCGGCGGCAAGGACTCGGTCTTTGCCTGCCGCCTGGCCATGGAAAAGAACCAGGTAGCCTGCCTGATAACTTTGGTCTCAAAGAACCCGGACAGCTACATGTTCCACACGCCCAACATTCGCCACACCGACCTGCAAGCGAAGGCCATGGGCATTCCCCTGCTCACCTGGCCCACGCGCGGCATCAAAGAGGAGGAGCTGGCGGACCTGGCGGCAGCCATTGCCGCCGCCCGGGAGAGATACGGCATCAGGGGAATCGTCACAGGAGCCATTGAGTCTGTCTACCAGGCGGCGCGTGTACAGAAGATCTGTCGCGACCAGGATCTCTGGTGCTATAATCCCCTCTGGCAGACAAATCAGATCGATTACCTCCGCAGACTTTTAAAGGAAGACTTTTCCATCATCATCTCCGGAGTCTATGCCTATCCCTTCGATGCCTCCTGGTTGGGCGCAGAGTTGACAGAGGAGCGCATCCAAATTCTGGAGCGTCTATCGCAAAAATACAAGATAAATCCCTCAGGCGAAGGCGGGGAACTGGAGACCTATGTCCTGGACGGCCCCCTTTTCCAGAAGAGAATCGAGATCATGAAGGCATCCCAGAGCTATGCCAACTATCGTGGGCAGTTTGTCATAGAAGAGATGCAACTGGTGGGGAAACCGGGGAAGGCAATGAGTCAGGAAATGGACCGGAAAATTCCGTACGAAGGACAAAATCCAACGGAGATGATGCATAAGAGTCTATGCATCCTCCTGGTTGACCTGTGCTTTGAAAAAGACTCCTTATCCCAGTACGAATTTGTCCACCCCATTAGAGATACGCTGCAAAAATTGGGCTTTCTCTGCAATATTTTGCATTATACCAAGGTCAAGCCGCAGGATCTTGCCAACTACGATAAAATTATCCTCTGCGGAACAGGCCTGTTGGACAATGTTTATGCCGAGCATTTGGAGCTCTTCTCCTGGATAAAGGATTTCAAAAAGCCCATTTTAGGAATCTGCGCCGGCATGCAGGTCATCAGCGCCGTTTATGGCGGATCGATTGTTCCAAATCAAGCAATCGGCCTGGAAGAGATAGAGATCGTCAGGGACTCATCGCTGCTGGGCGAGCCGCGGCAGATAGAAGGCTATCATCTTCACAACTATGCAGGGATATTGCCGGAGGGATTCCTGCCGCTGGCCGGAAGAATTGATGCAGTCGAGGCTTTCAGGCACCGCTTTCATCCCACTTACGGTATTATATTTCATCCTGAAGTGCGTAGCCGCTGGATATTGGAGCGTTTTGCCAATCTTTAGAATTGCCGGAAACCCCTTTCCTTCGAAACCGATTTATGTAATGAATTATCACTATTAGCGTGCTATGCAAGACTACTCCCTCAATCAATTCTTGGCCCTATCCAAGACACCACCCCTGGACATCGAGATATGCGATGTAACCCTTCGCGACGGTGAGCAGATGCCGGGAGTAGTCTTTCGCGCCGATGAAAAATTGGATATAGCTCTGCGGCTGGACGAGATCGGCGTCGAGGTTATAGAAGCCGGTTTTCCGGTCGTCTCCGCGGCCGAGATGAATGCCGTAAAAGAGGTCTGCAATCTGGGACTTGATGCCAAGATCTCAGCGCTCTGCCGGTCCGTCAAGAAGGATGTCGATGCGGCCATTGAATGCGGTGCCGACATGGTCAGCGTCTTCATCGCTACCTCTGATCTTCATCTCAAGTACAAACTGCACATGAGCTGTCCCGAGGCGATTTCATGCGCGCTGCAGACTGTGGAGTACGCCAAGGATCATGGCCTTATTGTGCGCTTCTCAGCCGAGGATGCCACGCGCACCGATTTCGAGATTTTAAAGAAGCTTTACAAGAAGGCAGAGGAGTACCATGCCGATTACATCAGTGTCGCCGATACCGTGGGGATTATGAATCCGCGCACGACCTATTACATGATAAGCGAGCTGAAAAAAGTTGTCAAGGTCCCCATCTGCATGCATTGCCATGACGACCTGGGAATGGCTTTAGCCAATACCCTGGCCGGAGCGGAAGCAGGGGCCAAGCAGTTGCACACTACGGTAAACGGCATTGGTGAACGGAGCGGCAACACGCCTTTGGAAGAGCTGCTGGTAACTTTACGGCTGCATTACGACCTGGGGGGTTACGATCTGACCAAGGTAAAAGACCTCTCCAAGCTGGTGGAGACCTACTCGGAGGTTCCCGTGGCCCGGAATAAGGCAGTAGTGGGCAGCAACGCCTTTGCCCATGAGTCGGGAATTCATGTGGCGGCCGTCCTGGAAGAGCCCAGGACCTATGAGCTCTACTCTCCGGAAATGGTGGGCGCTGCCCGGCATATCATCATAGGCAAGCACACCGGAGCCAAGGCACTCAAATATATCACCCAGAGAATGGGCTACTACTTAAAGGACAAGGAGCTGGGGGACCTCTCGGAACGGGTGAAGCTGTGCAGCGAGTTCAAGCATCCTATTAACTGCGAGGAGCTTAGGAAGTTGATATTGAACATGGAGAATATCGAGGTTATTTATCCGGGGCCTTAGGGCACAAAGAACATATTTATGCAATTGTCATTCAATCATATGACCAGCTTTTTATGCAGGAGATTCTTACAGCGCACTGATGCGTGATCTGCTCATTGATTTTCTTAAAGGATTGGCATGCCTTTCTGTAATTTTAACCCACACTTTCGATCGCGATACTTTCCTATCTATTCTTGGTCCAATTCATATAAATCAAGCCGTACCAATCTTTATAATAATTGCAGGATATAATGGGTCCTTATTTTATCAACGTAGAAATTTTTTATTGAGCGATAGTCTGACAAAGTTTTATAATCCATCCATTTTAGTCCATAGGCTCAAGAGAATAGTAGTGCCCTTTTCATTAATATGGCTAATACAGATTTTAATAATAATATATTTTTCTAATATTAAATTAGATCTCGGACTGAGTGGTTTATCTGCTTGCTTCTTAATGGGTGGTTGGGGGCCAGGAAGCTACTTCGTTCCTGTAATTTTGCAGCATATTCTTCTCCTGCCAATTCTCTATTACATAGCATTGCGTGGTGCTGGTAGGATGATATTAATTGCGTTTTTAATAAATTTATTATTTGAGTATTATGCAGCAGTATCCGGTATGCAAAATGATGCCTATCGGCTATTTTATCCCAGATATTTATTTGCAGGCGCATTAGGTGTGTGGCTGGCATTTGGCGGGGCGGCAAAACATAAAATTCTGCTCATTTTCGGGGCAATCATAGGTCTGGCTTATACCGTTGCGGTGGAATATTATAATTTTAATTTGTATTTTATAAGCTCTTGCTGGTACAGCCAAAATCTACCCTCTTTTATGTGGCCATTTATTCTGGTATTTATAGTAATAAGATCTGTGAATCCAGAAATCATTAAGAATGCGGCCAGCAGCAAATTATGGAAGATAGTGAGCCTGCCAGGTCAGGCATCTTATCATATTTTCTTATCTCAGATGGTCTATTTTTGGGCGATTCATGTGGTTTGGATTGATCTGTTACCTTCTTTAAATAATGCTTCTAATAATCTGATTATATGTGTATTACTAGGGATGATATTTTATAGTCTGGACCTCGGGATGCAGAGACTTTATTTATTCGTAGTACCGCGTTAACTCTAATTTGAAGTAAGCGGCAGTCTAGCAAGAATTTGGTGATACAACAAGATGAAGATGAACGCTCGCAAACTTTTCGTGCAAAGGATTGGGTTGGTCGGTATTACAAACCTCCTGCTTGAGCTTAGTAATATAATTTTACTGCCTATCCTGACGAAAAGTCTTGCCGTCAACGAGTATGGCATTTGGGTCCAGATAGTAGTTACTGTCTCCTTTGTTCCAGCCATTGCAATGATGGGGCTGCCTTACTCATTAGTGAGATTTTTATCTTCTGCAAAAGAACGAGAAGCAATTCAAGAGATTTTTTATTCAATAGCGTTTACAATTTTGATTACAACGTCGTTTGCTTCGCTTTTAATTTTATTGTTCTCAAATCAAGTGGCATATTACTTATTCGAAGGCAAAGTCGTTTTAGTAAAGTTATTATCATTAATAGTTTTCTTTGATTGTTTTAATGGCCTGTTTCTTAACTATTTTCGATCCTTTAATCAGATCAAGAAATACTCATTATTTTCATTTATGCGAGTCTTTTTGAATATTTCATTGGCAATCTATCTGATACAGCTTGGATATGGAATTCTTGGTGCGGTAAGTGCTCTTCTTATTGCCGTCTCTCTGGAGTTTGTGCTCATGGCTCCGATTATTGTATCACAGATAGGCGTAAAGATCCCGCGGTTTCAGAACATCAAGACTTACCTCTCCTTTGGCATCCCTACTGTAATTGGAAGCATATCCAGCGGAGTTGTCAATGCCAGCGATCGATATCTGATAGGCATCTTTCTGGGAGCTGCATACGTGGGCTTCTATTCACCGGGATATACTCTGGGCAACATAATAATCATGCTTGTCTCTCCGCTTTCCTTTTTATTACCTGTGATTCTTTCCAAGCACTATGATGAAGGCAATATCGACGAGGTAAAGTCAATTCTCAGCTATTCTTTGAAGTATTTCCTGGCGATAGCCATACCCTCTGCGGTTGGATTAACTATTTTATCCAAGCCCATATTGAGTTTCATATCAACGCCTTTAATTGCATCACAAGGCTACCTGATCACACCTTTTACTGCCATCAGCGCCATCCTCTTTGGATCGTATGCAATAATCTCTCAGATCTTGGTGCTGGAGAAAAAGACCACCATTCCCGGGGCCATCTGGGTCATAGCAGCAGCCCTGAACTTCGGGCTAAATCTGCTCTTGATTCCATCGTCGGGGATTATTGGTGCAGCAGTTACCACATTGCTGGCATACGCTCTCGCCTTTGTCCTCACGGCATATTACTCCAAGAAATATCTTACATTCCAAATGGATTATTATTTTGTATTAAAAAGCATATTGGCCTCAGCTATTATATCCTCTCTGCTGATTATAGCAAATCCGTCTGAAAAAACCAGCATATTTATGGCAGTTATCGCTTGTGCGTTCTTGTATTTCCTAATTTTGCATATTCTGAAAAGCTTTAAGCCGGAAGAGATTGCCTTCATAAAAAGCTTTTTCTAGATCCCTGCAATTTGCCTCGCTCAAACTTCAGAGAACGCTTCTCGCTAAGATCATTTTCAATCCTTAACCGCTTCCATATATAGCGATATTTTGGGATGCGTATTATCAAAGTTGGTGGTATCTCTTAGTGCCGGAGAGATGCTCTGTCCATAGCCCGATCTATATATGCGGGAGAATTTGGCTTGCCTAAGCATTCTGGTCATCTTGGCCTCATTCCACCAATTAATATGGTTCCCTGGGTGCATCCGATGAATATCTCGAGAGCATTTTTGAATACAATAATCTAGGGCGTCTTCTTTCTTCATTGTATTAAATAGGGTATCTACATCTTCATCGCTTAGTTTTATGGATCCGTATGGGTATAATATGGATAGCTGACTTGCAAAATGTTCCAGGAAAATCTGCTGTATTGACGCCTTATTAAGTGGCATTGTGTAGATCTTTTCCCAGCTTCCAGAATCGCTATAATTATCTATCCAGTAGAAGCAATTGCGATCATTGCGTCTAAATGCATCATACTCTATATTTATGTCTGGTGTAGTTATTCTTAAAATGCCGCCTTTTTTCAGAATCCTATACGATTCGTTAAATAGATTCTGTGCGGCGTTATTCGTTATATGCTCTACAGTATGACTCGAATACACGATGTATGCATAATCGTTATCAACAGGCAATTTATCTAAAGATTCCAGATTGAAATCAATATAATCCGTATGTTGCATTGACTTATACCAATCGCTTTTCATATCAACATTATTCCAATATTTATGATAAAATCCTCCCGCCCCAACATTGAAAAATCTCCTTTCGCCCCAGGCTTCCTCTGGATAATATTCATGATATACGTTGTCAGCCTTGCCTTTTTGAGGATTTCTTTGAATCGTATATCCAATTTTTCCAAAGATGGCCACAATATAAGAGGCAATATCCATAGGTTCTAATAAGGTTCACTCCGGAAAAAGGTTGTGCTGATTCATTTCTCGATCTCTTCCCGGCGAAATCCCAACGGGAATACGAATCATGAGCAGATATATTTATAATCAATTACCTCGGAACTGGATGCCAGGCTTACATCCTTCGGCTCATTGAAATCAAAGACTATATGATTTCGGGGCAATCACGCAGAAACTCATCTGCTCGGATGATTAATCGCGAATCGGATTACTTCCTATGATTCAAAATCCAAAATACGCAGTATTTGTGGTCAAATCAGAGACGCAATTTCGCGAGCTTCTCAGGGTAGCGAGGCTGCTGCGCAGTTCGGGGCATTATGATGTCTTATTCTACTTTGATGACCCCCTCACGGGCAGCCTGGAAAAGATGACGGGCATATGCCGCAAAGAGGGGGTGGTTTTCCTTCCGTCTGTGCCAGAATCTGGTGGTGCCCAGCAGGTAATGCCGGCAGCTAAATTCAAAATCAGAGATATTTTAAAATCTATAAGTAATGCTTTGCCAGGCAGTGTCTGTAGAAGATTTATTATTTTTTGGTATCTTTTCGAATATCTAAGCCAGATCAGAGATGCTCGAAGATTAATCAATTGCATGCGGGCAGACATAATCGTCATGGCAGAAGATGGTATGGGTGCAAATAGGGCCATAATCAAGCAGGCCACGATTCGCAATATCCCAGTTTTAATTGTGCCTTATGAATATTCGACTATTACTCAACCTGCGGAATCAATAATAAACACGTATAATTACCGCAATATTTATGGGATGGGCAACATTCTTAATAAAATTGTTACCAGGATATTTCCTAGATGGGTTTATAGGTACAAGGGTGAAACCTTGCTTAGGGATCAGGGGAGCGCTATTGTATGGCAGGAATTATTCGGCTTAGCTCCCGTCTTGCCTTGGGCAGTACATGGTGGAAATGCCGACATGATTGCTGTCGAATGTCAGGTCATGCTTGAGCATTATTTGAATCAGGGAATTGCAGAAAAAAAGCTGGTTTTAACCGGTGCCCTGTACGATGATGATCTCACTAAGGTCATGAATGAGTGCGAAAGATGTCGTCAAAATCTATATCGATCCCTGAATTTGCCCGCTGGCAGGCGCATGCTACTTTGCGCGGTTCCGCCCGATCTTGTTGCATTACGTCCCGGCAGTGATTTCAAGAGCTATAAGGATCTCTTGGATTTTTGGGTGGAGGCATTGCTTTCCCTGAATGATATCAATATAGTATTTCAAATGCATCCGCGCGTAACCCAAGAGCAAGCCGAATATATAGAATCTAAGGGCGGAAAGGTGGTCCGACAGGACATAACGACTCTAATTCCTCTGTGTGATGTCCTGGTTACTAGCGTGTCTTCAATCATACGCATGGCTATTGCCTGCAAGAAGCCCGTTTTGAATTATGATGTATATAAATTTAAATATAGTGATTACGAAAATGCTGGCGGAGTCATAACTATAGAAAGCAAAGATGAGTTCTTAAGTGATCTGAATAGACTGTTTAACGATAGGATGTTTTATTGTGAGATCTCATCCTTGCAGAGCGCTTGTGCAGATAAATGGGGCATGCACGATGGTCATTCTGGGAATAGAATGATTGCCCTCTTCGATAAACTTGTCGTAAAGAATCCGCAGGATAAGGATTGATATGAAGACTGTTGTAATCGGTGTAGGGCGGATGGGCCAGCGCCATATTCAGGTTGTGAGAGATTTAGGGCTTCCGCTGGCGGGCATATGCGATATGAATCCGGAGGCTTTGGCTGCAGCCGGCAAGATGCAAGATGTACCCAAGGAAAAACAGTTCGGCGATGCGTCGGCCATGTTGAAGAAAACGAAGCCGGAGTGCGTTATCGTGGCGACCACCTCACCCACGCATTGCGAGTACACCTGTCTGGCTGCGAAGCTTGGTGCCGATTATATCCTATGCGAAAAGCCCATGGGCGTCTCCCTGGCCGAATGCGACCGGATGATAGATACATGCAAAGCCCAGGGCGCGAAGCTGGCCATCAATCACCAAATGCGATTTATGCCGCAGTATACTGAGCCGAAACGGATCATCCAGTCGGAGGCTTTTGGCGGCCTCTCCAGTGTGACCGTGGTGGCCGGAAATTTCGGCATGGCCATGAACGGCACCCATTACGTCGAGATGTTCCGCTACATGACGGATGAAAATCCCGTCAAGGTCTCGGCCTGGTTTTCGAAAGAGGGCGTGCCAAATCCCCGCGGCCCTCAGTTCATGGATCGCGCCGGATCGGTGAGGATGGCCACCAAGAGCGGAAAACGCTTTTATATGGATATCGGCGCAGATCAGGGCCACGGCATGTTAGTAGTATACGCCGGACCTTATGGGCATCTGGTTGTCGATGAGCTGGCCGGCACCATGCACCTGACCGTAAGAGAGGAGGAATACCGCAGCCTTCCCACGACACGCTACGGCATGCCCAATATTAAGAGCGTGCATAGTATTGCACAGGCTGATTCAGTTGCACCTACCAAAATGGTGCTGGATGCATTGATCAATAATAAAAATCCGCCTACCGGTGAAGATGGACGCGGGGCAGTGGCCGCTTTGGTGGCCGCATACATCTCCGATGAAGGGGGCCATATGCCGGTCAAACTGGATGAGATTGAACTGCCAAGGGATAGGATCTTCCCCTGGGCATGAACGATTTGCAGGAGACAGTTAGAGATGCAAGATAATTGTACTGTGGCGATAATCGGCGCCGGAAATATGGCACGAGAGCACATTTTGGCATTTGCCGATGTTCCGGGAGTGAAGATCGCCGGTATCCATAGCAAAACCAGATCTAGGGCTGAGGCTCTGGCCCAAGAGTACGGCATTGCCGGAGTATATGATTCCATATCCGATTTATATGAGAAGACCCGGGCTGATCTGGTTGTAGTGACCGTCTTTGAGACCGCCATGAATCCTGTGAGTCGGGCAAGCTTCGAATATCCCTGGACGGTGCTGCTTGAGAAGCCGCCCGGTTACAATTTAAGTGATGCCGAGGAGATACTCTCTGCTGCCAAAGCTGCTAGCCGAAAGGTTTTGGTGGGCTTGAATCGCAGGTTTCTCTCCAGCACCAGGGCGGTTCTGGCCGACCTGCAGTCGCGCCCAAGCCCTCGCTTCATTCATGTCCAGGACCAGCAGAACCTGCAAGTTGCGGCATCTATTGGCCATCCCGATATTGTAGTGAAGAACTGGATGTACGCCAACTCCATTCATGTTATAGATTACTTGAGGCTGTTTGGCCGGGGAATGGTGACCTCTGTAACCCCGATATTTGCCTGGGATGCCAAGTCCTCTGCCGTGGTGGCCGCCAAGATCGAGTTTTCCAGCGGTGACCTGGGTATGTATGAAGGTATATGGAAAGGGCCTGGTCCCTGGGCAGTGACGGTGACAACTCCCGAGAAACGCTGGGAGATGCGTCCCCTGGAGCAAGCTTCCTTCCAGCTATGGGGCGAGCGCAAGCTCCAGCCGGTCGCGGTCCATAAATGGGATCAAAACTTCAAGCCCGGATTCAGGCTGCAAGCAGAGAATGCAGTAGCATCCGCGCTTGGCCGGCCTTCCCAATCACCGACTCTGGATGAGGCAATAGAGACGATGAGGTTGATAAACGGCATATTCCAGCAGTAGAGGTTGTTTGGCTATGAGCAAAACCATCGGCATCATTCCTGCCCGGGGCGGATCCAAGGGCATTCCCAGAAAGAATATCAAACTTCTGGCAGATAAGCCGCTTATCGCCTGGACGATTGAGACAGCTCTTGACAGCCATGTGCTGGACAGGATCATAGTCTCCACAGAAGATGAGCAGATTGCTAAAGTATCTCGAGAATGGGGCGCAGAGGTGCCATTCCTGCGTCCTGCCCGTCTGGCTGAAGACAGCTCGCCCACAATTGACGTGGTTTTGCATGCTCTCGATTACATGGAGCTTAAAGAAAACTTCTATGCAAATTACGTCCTTCTTCTCCAGCCAACCTCTCCTCTGCGCACCAGCCAGGATATAGACAACGCCCAGCAGATGGCATCAAGGCATAATGCCGATGCCGTGGTGAGCATCTGCATGGCAAATCCCCACCCATACCTTGCCAAGCGATTGATAGCAGACGGAACAATAGCCGATTTCATCCCCCAGAAGACTGTTTATACCCGCCGCCAAGAGCTCCCTCCTGCCTATGCTTTAAACGGCGCGATTTATCTGAATCGACGATCTTCCTTATTGCAGGAGAAGACGTTTCTTCCCGTGGGAACATATGGCTACATCATGCCGGAGGAGCATTCCATAGATATCGATAATCCCTGGGATTTCCATCTGGCGGATCTCATATTGAGGGATCGACTTGCACGAAGTTGAAATTGCAGGACGCAAGGTGGGCGCAGGACAGCCATGCTTCATAATCGCAGAGGCGGGTGTTAATCATAACGGCGACATGGAGATAGCACATCGTCTGGTGGATGTGGCCGCCGCGTCCGGTGCAAACGCCATCAAGTTCCAGACCTTCAAAGCAGAGCGATTGGTGACAGAGGACGCTCCTAAGGCCGACTATCAGCTCCGGACCACCGGCGTTTCGGAGTCACTTTATGATATGCTGCAGAAGCTTGAGCTGTCGGTTGAGGCGCACCGTGATCTCATGACTTACGCGAAAAAGAGGGGCATAATCTTTATGTCAACTCCTTTTGATGAGCAGAGTGCGGATTTTCTGGCAGAGCTGGGCCTGGAGGTCTTCAAAACACCCTCCGGCGAGCTCACCAATTTGCCTTTTCTAGAGCACGTGGCCTCTAAGGGCAAGCCTGTGATCATCTCAACCGGCATGTCCTGCCTGGGTGAGGTGGAGGCGGCGGTGAATGCCTTTGAGGGGGCTGGAAATGAGGATATAATATTGCTGCATTGCACGAGCAGTTATCCGGCTTTTCCTGAGGATGTCAATCTCCTGGCCATGCAGACTATGGCCCGGGCATTCAACCATCTTACGGGCTATTCAGATCATACTCTCGGCATAGAAATCTCATTGGCGGCAGTGGCTTTGGGTGCCAAAGTAATTGAGAAGCACATTACCTTGGATCGCCACCTTCCTGGGCCCGACCAAAACGCTTCCTTAGAGCCGGAGGAGCTGGTAGCCATGGTGAGGGGAATACGCAAGGTTGAGCGAGCTTTAGGAAGCGGCAGGAAGACGCCGGTGAGGTGTGAGGCGAATACGGCCGCAGTAGCACGTAAGAGCCTGGTTGCAGCCAGGGACATTCCGGCCGGATCGGTCATTAAAAAGGATATGATTGCCATCAAACGGCCGGGCACGGGTCTGCTCCCATCCATGAGGGACTATTTAATAGGGCGTACCGCCAGGATAAGCATACCTAAGGGCACGGTCATCCGTCTGGAGATGATGATCTGAGATCTATCGCGGTTGTTACAGGAGCACGCTCTGATTACGGGATATATCTTCCTCTTCTCAGGAAGATCCAAACAGATGCCGAGCTGGAACTCAGACTGATTGTCACAGGAATGCATCTTTCTCCTGAATTCGGGCTGACTGTAACGGATATTGAGGCGGATGGCTTCGAGATAGCCCAAAGAATCGAGATGATGATCTCATCGGATACGCCTGAGGGCATTGCCAAGTCAACTGGCCTGGGGGTTATAGGCTTTGCCCAATACCTGGCCGGATGCCGGCCGGATATCTTGGTAACGCTTGGCGATCGTTTCGAGATGTTTGCTTCTGCACTTGCCGCCCTGCCTTTCAAAATTCCAGTAGCACATATTCATGGCGGTGAGATAACCGAGGGCGCAATCGATGATGCCTTGAGGCATTCCATGACCAAGCTGTGCCATCTTCATTTCGTATCTACGGAGGAATATGGTCAGAGGGTCATCCAGATGGGAGAAGAGCCCTGGCGGGTTACCGTTTCAGGGGCGCCAAGCCTCGATAATTTATCCTCCCTAAAGCTTTTCGATAGGCAGGAGATTAAAGCAAAGTATGGTCTGGACATGGATCGTGCGACTTTGCTCGTGACCTATCATCCCGTGACCCTGGAATATGAGATGACGTCATGGCAGATAGACGAGCTCCTGGTCGCCCTTGATCGCCTGAATATGCAGGTGATATTTACTCAACCCAACGCGGATACGAGCGGCAGAACTATCATTCGCAAGATAGAAGAGTATATAGCGAAACATGATAATGCGCAAATGGTGAAAAATATGGGCACGCAGTGGTATTTCAGCGTGATGGCACAGGTCGCGGCAATGGTTGGCAACTCATCGAGCGGCATAATCGAATCACCGTCTTTTCATCTTCCCGTAGTCAATATAGGCACACGCCAGCAGGGCCGCGTCCGAGCCCAAAACGTGATTGACGTGGGGTATGGGCGGGAAGAAATCACAGAAGGAATAAGGATGGCGATAAGCTCGAAATTCCGAGAAAGCCTGCGATCTCTGGTCAATCCATATGGTTGCGGTCAGGCATCAGATGAAATTGTCAAACGACTTAAGGAAGTAGTCCTGGACGATAGGTTGATAACAAAGCGATTTTATAACCTGGGTGTTGCATATTCCCTCTAGTGCGGAGTGCGGGACTGGAATCATGAGTGAAGATAATCGCCCGATATGTGTGATTTTAGGAGGAGGTGGGCATGCCAAGGTGCTCATTGACAGCCTCCGATGCAGCGGAACTGCCAGGCTATTTGCTGTCCTTGACGCCAATGAATCCCGTTGGGGTTCTGACCTGCTGGGCATACCTGTCATGGGAAATGACAAAATGCTGCCCGATCTCATCTCACGGGGAGTGGATAGCTTTGCGGTCGGCCTGGGATCGATAGGAGATAGCAGCTCCAGGCAGAGACTCTTTCATTTGGGGTTGTCCTATGATTTGCATCCTTTGACCATAATTCATCCCAGTGCCATCTGCTCGAAGTGGGCAGAAATTGGCACCGGCTCGCAGCTGTTGCCCGGCAGCATAGTCAACGCCGCCGCGATTGTAGGACAGAATGTAATCATAAATAGCGGGGCTATTGTCGAGCATGACTGCCAAATCGCCGATCATGTGCATATAGCAACAAAAGCATGTCTGGGAAGTACGGTGAAGATCGGCAGGGGCGCCCATATTGGCGCCGGATCTGTTGTCCGGCAGCTGATCTCAATCGGAGAGGGAGCGGTCATTGGAGCAGGATCCGTAGTGGTAAAAGATGTTGAACCGCATATGGTCATGGTGGGCGTCCCCGCGCGCGAGATTGCTAAAGGAAGCGAATTTCAATCACCTATGCAGTGTCCAAGGGTGATGCTTTGAATATTAGGATTATTCCTAGATTGGATATAAAAGGTCCTAACCTGGTAAAAGGCATTCATTTGGAAGGATTGAGGGTATTGGGCAAACCGGAGCAGTTTGCCAGGCATTACTATGAGTGTGGCGCTGATGAGATGATTTATATTGATGTTGTAGCATCTCTTTACGGACGCAATAGCTTGCTGAATATCATTGAGAGGACGTCTAAAGAGATCTCCATTCCCCTGACGGTAGGTGGCGGGTTGAGGTCCCTAGAAGATATCAGGACCGTTCTGAGAGCCGGTGCCGATAAGGTATCCTTGAATACGGCCGCGATCAATAGGCCGGAACTCATCACGGAGGCATCACGGCGATTTGGCTCTTCCACGATTCTGATCTCGATAGAAGCTATAAAGAGACCTGATGGAACATATGAGGCCTATACAGATAATGGACGCGACGGCACGCGAATCGATGCCATGGAATGGGCAGTGCGAGCGGAAGAGCTCGGCGCCGGAGAGCTCATGGTAACATCCATCGATCAAGAGGGAACGGGCAAGGGCTACGACCTGGAGCTGACGAAAAGCATTGCAGAATCCGTGAGCATACCTGTGATCGCTTGCGGCGGTGCAGGGGGTCTGAACCATATTATGGAAGTAATATCTTCAGGCAGGGCTGATGCGGTGAGCATGGCCTCTGTGCTCCATTATGACTTCATCACCAAATGCCAGCCGGATCAGGACTACTCAGCCGAGGGAAATACCGAGTATCTGCGCAGCAAACGTTCTTACTCCAATATACATCCAACGACAATTCCTCTCATCAAGCAGTGGCTGACCCGCCAGGGAATAGAATGCCGCTATAATTACACAAGAGGGGCTGATGTCTGAGATCAGTTCCAGGGTCGCCATAGTCGATTACGGCATGGGCAATCTGTTCAGCGTCAAGCGCGCTTGCGAGCACTTTGGAATGAATGCTGCCATCACCTCTTCCTATAAGGAGATCGAATCCGCAGATGCAGTCATTCTTCCTGGCGTGGGCGCGTTTGGCGACGCCATGAAAAATCTAGAAGAACTGGATCTGGTGGGCTTGCTTCAGGAGACGGCTGCCCAAAATAAGCCCCTGGTTGGCATATGCCTCGGTGTTCAGTTGCTAATGGAGGAGAGCTTCGAATTTGGCATTCATAAGGGCCTCGGGATCTTTAAGGGACGGGTTGTGAAACTTGATCACCCAATGGAAGGCAATAGAGAGCTTAAGGTGCCTCAGGTTGGCTGGAACCGTATCAATAAGGCCAAAAAGCCTTCCGGGCAAGACGCCTGGCAAGGAACTCTGCTGGAGGGGATAAAAGATGGAGTGTTTATGTATTTTGTTCATTCCTACATAGTCCAGCCCAGTGATCCCGAAGTAATCATATCTACTACAAAATACGGCCATATTGATTTTTGCTCCAGCCTTGGTCGCAAAAATATATTTGCATGTCAGTTCCATCCTGAAAGAAGCGACATTGAGGGATTAAAAGTTTACCGTAACCTGGCTTATCTTATCCAACACACCCGAAAGGAGGACTAATTTGACAGAAAAGTATGAAGCTTACTATGGGCTGCCTGAGGAGGTAGTCTTTTGCAAAAGATGCGTGATGTCTAATCAGCGTCCTTCGTCTTATCCTGAGTTCAGGCATACCAAGGATAGAAAGACGCCCACCCTGCATATCGATGATGAAGGCGTATGTGATGCCTGCAGGTATGCGGACAAAAAAGAAGAAATAGATTGGCAAGCCCGGGAGGCAGAGCTGGTTAAACTCCTGGATAGATATCGCAGGGAGGACGGCAAATATGATTGCGTCGTCCCGGGAAGCGGTGGAAAAGACAGCGTTTATGCCTCTTTTATCCTCAAATATAAATACGGTATGCATCCTTTGACCATAACCTGGCCGCCCATTATGTATACTGATTATGGGTATCAGAACTTCAAGAACTGGCTGGAGATCGGCGGCTTTGATAATATCACCTTCAAGCCCGGCGGGAGAACTCAGAAGCTACTGACTCGTCTATCCATCGAGAACCTCTTCCATCCATTCCAGACCTTCATACTGGGACAGAAGAACCTGGCGCCAAAGATCGCCATGCAATATGATATTCCTCTCATCTTTTATGGAGAGGCGGAAGCTGAATATGGTAATCCCATTGCCGAGACGGAGACATCTCTGCGGGATAAGTCCTATTACACCATGAAGGCCCTCTCGGAGGTTTACTTGGGCGGGGTATCCGTGCCGGATTTGATCAAGGACTACGGCGTCTCGCTCAATGACCTGATGGCTTATCTGCCTGCCGATTACCAGGAGCTGGGAAAATCAAAGGTGGCAGTTCACTACCTCGGGTATTATATAAAATGGACTCCTCAGGAGGCCTATTACTATTCAGTTGAGCATTCGGGCTTTCAGGCCAGGCCGTTTCGCACCGAGGGCACATACAGCAAATACAATAGCATCGACGACAAGATAGACGACCTCCATTACTATACCACCTTCCTGAAGTTCGGCCTGGGACGTGCCTCTTATGATGCCTCTCAGGAGATCAGGAACAAGCACTTGACCAGAGAGGAAGGAGTCGCTCTGGTCCATAAATTTGATGGAGAGTTTCCGAATGGATATTTCCAGGATGTCATGAATCATTTGGGCATGGACTCCGCCCATTTCCACGAGCTATGCGAGAGAGCAAGATCTCCTCACCTCTGGAAAAAGGAAAATGGAACCTGGAAGCTACGACATCAAGTCCAATGATTGGATATGGGAAAGGATGACAACCGACCTCAATAACCTGTGTGTATCGCCTGCCAGCACAGTTCGGCAGGCCATTGCCTGTATAGATAAGAATGGACGGGGCATTGTGCTGATTACCGATGAGGATAGACATCTGGTCGGCACTGTTACGGATGGTGATATCCGGCGCGCCATGCTGGATCTGGTGGATCTGGAAAGCCCAGTTAGCCTGCTATTGGAGCGCAGATCCAATTCGCCTTACCCTCGGGCGGTGACAGCTCCGGATGATGCTTCATCTGCCTATCTGCTTACGCTCATGCAGGAGAAAGTGTTGCGACAGATCCCGCTTATTGATAAAGAGGGGCGGGTCAAAGGACTTGCAACCGTGGATGAATTGCTTCCCATGCAGTTCTTGCCAATAGAGGCTGTCGTTATGGCAGGTGGCTTTGGCTCTCGCCTTCGACCACTTACCGATGATCTCCCCAAGCCCATGTTGCTCGTGGGAGGGCGGCCGCTAATGGAAAGGATAATAGATCAACTTAGGTCGGCGGGGATAAACCGAATAAACATAACCACCCACTACAAGCCGGATAAGATCACCTCCTACTTTGGAGATGGCAGCGCTTTTGGCGTAGAAATGAATTATGTAAATGAGGATCTGCCCCTAGGTACGGCTGGTGCTCTCGGACTCATTGTCCCCAGCAAGGAGACCTTGCTGGTGATAAATGGCGATATCCTTACACATGTCGATTTTAAGTCGATGCTGATATATCATAAGGAGCACAAGGCAGATATGACCGTAGCCGTGCGCCGTTATGAATTCCAAGTGCCCTACGGAGTTATTGAATGTGAAGAAGAGACGGTGTGCCGTCTCACTGAAAAGCCACAGCTCAGTTTTTTTATAAATGCCGGCATTTACCTGATTGAGCCGGATGTGTTTGAGTATATCCCCAAAGGCCAGCGCATGGACATGACAGATCTCATCCAGCGCCTGCTTAAAGAAGGCAGACGTGTGGTCAGTTTCCCCATTAGAGAGTACTGGCTGGATATAGGACATCATGCCAGCTATAGACAAGCACAAGAGGATGTGGAGAACGGGAGGTTCGGGGATTGAATTGGAATACGACGCGGGTATTGATAACTGGGGCGGGCGGCTTCATAGGCAGCCATCTCACGGAGCGATTGGTAAAGGAAGGCGCAGATGTGAAGGCTCTGGTTCATTACAATGCCTTAGGCACCTGGGGTTGGCTGGACTGGTCACCGGCAAGAGATGACATTGAGATTATAGCGGGCGATATCTGTGATAGAGATTGCGTAAGGCAGGCTATGCTCGATGTTGATATCGTTTTTCATCTTGCAGCGCTCATTGGAATACCTTACTCATACCAGGCTCCTGCCTCTTATGTCATGACAAATATTCTGGGTACGCTTAATATACTCCAGTCAGCACGCGACACGGAAATTGAGAAGATTGTTCAAACCTCGACCAGTGAGGTATATGGAACGGCGAGATCTGTGCCCATCTCAGAATCTCATCCACTTCAGGGTCAATCCCCTTATTCCGCCAGCAAGATTGGGGCAGATAAGATGGCAGAAGCATTTTGTCTCTCTTTCGGACTGCCGGTAGTGACTGTGCGACCTTTCAATACCTTCGGTCCGCGTCAGTCAACTCGCGCGGTAATTCCTACCATAATCACTCAAGGTCTGGCCGGCAATGTTGTTCGATTGGGTAATCTGCACCCCACCAGGGACCTCAACTATGTAGCGAATACCGTAGAAGGTTTCTTGCTGGCTGCCTCCATGCCTGGGACAATTGGCAAAACGTTCAACATTGGCTCCGGGAGAGAGATCAGTATTGGCGACCTGGTAGTTCTCATTGGAGATATTCTTGGAACGCCGATTAAAGTGGAGAGCGATGAGCGAAGGACCCGCCCGGAAAAAAGCGAGGTAGAACGCCTCTTGGCAGATAACATATTGGCAAGGTCCATTCTGGGATGGGAGCCGAAGATCTCCCTTGAAGAGGGACTGAAGATCACCGTAGATTGGATAAAAGAAAATAGAGGAAAGTTCCGGCATGACATTTACGCAGTCTGAGCCAGGTGCACCCGTGCCCAAAGGCTTCATACCGCTCTGTATTCCTGAAATAAGATCAAACGAGTGGAAGTATGTTAAAGAATGCCTTGATACCGGTTGGGTCTCCTCGGTTGGCTCATTTGTGGATCGATTTGAGAAGGAGTTCGCAGGATACATTGGCACCAAGCATGCAGTAGCGGCAGTTAACGGGACCGCAGCCCTGCATATCGCCTTGTTGGTGGCGGGAGTCAAGCCGGATGATGAGGTACTGGTATCTACGCTCACATTCATCGCACCCGTCAATGCCATACGCTACGCTGGAGCCTGGCCAGTATTTATTGATGCAGAGCCGGATTACTGGCAGATGGATCCCAAAAAGGTGGCAGATTTTCTGGAGCGGGAATGCAGTTATGCGGGGGGCGAGCTCCACAACAGGTCCACAGGAAGGAGAGTCAAGGCCATATTGCCCGTCCACATTTTGGGCCATCCTGTAAATATGGGTCCACTAATGGAGCTGGCAAGAAATTACAATCTAATTGTCATAGAAGATGCCAGTGAGAGCCTGGGGGCCAGGTACAAGGAGCAAATGGTCGGACATATTGGTGACATTGCCTGCTTCAGCTTCAATGGCAATAAGATCATTACCACGGGAGGCGGGGGCATGGTAGTAACTGATAACCCCCTATGGGCAGAGAAGACGAAGTATTTGACAACTCAGGCCAAGGACGATCCTGTGGAATTCGTACATGGAGAGATTGGATATAATTATCGCCTGACTAATATGCAAGCCGCTCTGGGTTGCGCTCAGCTTGAGGTACTGGATGATTATATTGCAGCTAAACGCAGGATTGCGAGCATCTATGCCCGAGAGCTGAGGAATGTTCCCGGCATTATTCCTGCCCCCCAGGCGCCCTGGGCGTTTTGCGTTTACTGGATGTATACAGCACTTATTGATGCAAAACGTTATGGCATGGACAGCAGGGCTTTATTGCGCAGGCTGGGAGAGGAGAGAATCCAGGCACGCCCCTTATGGCAGCCCAACCACCTCAGTCCGGCGCATGTGGCAAGTAAGGCATGGCGCTGTCCTGTAGCGGAGATGCTCAATCAAATGGCTCTCAGCCTTCCTTGTTCGGTGGGGCTTGATGACAGCTCTCTAACGAGAGTGAATAAGTTAATAAAGGCTCTAGGGGCGGCTTAAGGTTCAAACCAATATGAGCCGGAAAGAAAACCTGAAGTACGTTCATGCCTTCGGCAATACCTTCTTGAGTTGCGGCAGGAACATTCTTGATCTTACTACTTATGACAATATTACGATGTGGTGGTTTCTCAAATTCAGGTTTTGCCACTTTATTAACGGCCTTGCGGAGGGAGGGGCGAAAAGATCGGTCAATCTCAAATACCTAGCATTGACTAAATTTTATGGATTTTTTGAGCCGTATATCGATGCATTCAGCAAATTGGCATTGGGCATCATTATTAAGATATTTAAAAAAAATAGATCCAACTTGAATAAATACACTATAATTATTACTTCTCAGGATTTGGAATGGAGATATATCAGAGATCCGCAAGATAATTCCACAAGGCGTTCAGATGCATTTTTTGATTCTATTTTGCAGAGATTGAGTCGCAATAGCGATTTGAATCTGGTTGGCATATATCCCGTTAGCCCCTCAATAGCCAGCATGAAGATCTTCATTGGTAAGCAGAAAAATTGGTATATTCAACAAAAGCCGTTTAATATCTACAGTACCCGGAATATATCAAGAATGACGAGAGAATCCCGTCATTATTTTAAATCGTTGTGGGCAAAAGTTAGCATCGATGCCGCCTTCCGAGAGATATGCAAATACAACAACATAGACCTGTATGAGGATATTGTAAATCAATTTGAATATTTTTTTACTGTTTCGATCCCACACGACTTCAAATACATCAAGATGGCAGAGGAAATGATCACGAGGGAATCTCCTGACCTTATACTAATCGAGAATGAGTACAGCCAATTTCAGAAAGCACTGATCGCCGCTGCTAAAATTAAGAGGATTCCAACCATTGCAATTCAGCATGGGGTAGTAAACTCCACGGAATGCGGATATATCTTCGATAAAGCTGACAAGGATAAGGTGATTCTGCCGGACATAACCTGCGTTTATGGAAAATACCATTATGATGTGCTGACCGATGAGAGCATCTATGAACGCCAGGGGGTCATTGTGACCGGCCAGCCCCGCTACGACATATTATTTCATGCAAAAGATCTCTTCTCAAAGGAGAGATTCATGGCGGAGCATGGCATCAACCCCGGCCATAAGATCTTGCTCTGGACCACACAATGTCATGCCATGAGCGATGAAGCCAATCTCCAGAGCTATCAGATGGTTTTTGCAGCCGCAGAGCGCCTGCACGATGCGACTCTGATCATAAAGCAGCATCCGAATGAATGCCAGAAATATACCCGAATGATAGAAGAATCCGCTAGGAAATATAATGCGCCCATAGTCATAACCCCCAAGGACTCCAATACGTACGAGCAGCTCTTCGTCTGCGATTTGATGATCGCCAAGCATTCTGCCACGGTTATGGAGGCGGTGGCCATGGATAAGCCGGTGATCATATTGAATATAGAGGGGGAACCCGATATCGGCGGCTACGTCTCAGAAGGAGTTGCATTGGGCGTCTCTTGCGACGATGACCTTGTTGCGATAATTGAGCGACTATTGAGTGATGATTCGGAGTTGAAAAGGAATAGGTCCGCCTATATCGAGAGATATCTTTACAGGATCGATGGAAAGGCCTCGGAGAGGGTGACAGATTTGATTATGGATACACTAGATAAACATCGAAAAGAAACGATTAATTCTTTCCGGCACTGATCCTTTCCAAAACCCCTTCGTACCTTTGAGCAATCGTTCTCCAATCATATCTCTCTGCTATAGATCTAAGCTTTGCATCATCCCTTTTTATCTTCAGAATCGTATTTGCCTGGCTCACAAAGCTATCCACATCATCATAATAATATATTTCATCTCCAAGAAGCTTCTCCAATGCGATCATGCGGCTGGAGAGCACCGGCCTGCCGCAGGAGAGGTAATTGAATACCTTCCCCCCCACAGTAAGCTCGTTCTTCCTCATCTTTTTTAGTGGATTAAGCCCGATGTCCATGGCGGAGAGATACCTGGAAAGCCCTGAATATTTCACAGCCCCAATAAATATAACTCTATCTGCAACTCCTAGATCCTCTGCCATTTTCTTTATCAGGCTTCCATAATCTGTGAAGAGCCCCGGTCCGACTATCAGCAAGGTGCCGTCCAGCCTGGGCAGAGCCAGTAATACCGTCTCCAGATCCACCCAATGCTCCAATGAGCCCACGTAGCCGAGGACGGTCCCCTTCAGGCCCAAGGACCTCTTAGACTCATCCATAGGCAAGGGAACGAGGACCTTTGTATCCACACCGTTGACAATCACCGTTATGTCCTTTACGCCCCGGTCGCGGAGGAACGCGAAAAACTCATTGGTGACGGTTATGACGGAGCGGGCCTGCTTGAGATTGAACTTAGTGATTAAGCCCACAATTCTCCGGATTATCTCACCTAAGGCCGATCCCGGGTAATAAACCGAGGCAGATTCCTCCAGGTGATCGAGATAGTCAAAGACTACAGGTACCCCTGCAAAGTTGGCAGCGAGAGACGGCAAAATATTGGCAGAAACGATGAGATCAATCTTCTCCCTGGCCACCACCTGCCGTATCTTCCAGAGGTGATAGGGAAAGTTCAGCAGGTAATAGATTGATGGATCATCCGTCTCGATAAAGCTCGCAGCCACCAGCCGGCACCTGGTCTGCCTCGGCTCCAGGTCCCGAAACCTCTTCAGGCCGAAGTGCAGCACATAAACATCGTGCTTCTCTGCTAAAATATCGAAGATGAAGTTGAGCCGATTGGGAACTGGGTGCCTGATCCAGTCGGTGGTGGGTATTACTAATATCTTCATTTATCTTGTCGTCCTTGTGTGCATCTTCTGATCTCTGCAGGTATAAAAGATTGGGCCTTTTATTTTTCCTAACCACGCTTCATATTTTTTAGGAATTGCTGACCGAAAAGATCTAAAGCCAGGCTGAGCTTTATGCACCAGTTCTAGATATCCGGGCTGTGATAGATTTGAAGGGTGTAATATTGGCGGCAGGAGAAGGCCGCAGATGCAGGCCACTTACCCAGACCAGATCCAAGGTCATGCTTCCCGTGGGAAACCGCCCTTTCATGGAGCATGTCATTTCGGCTCTGGCTGCTAACGGCATTCGAGATCTCTACATTGTAGTGGGCTATCAGAAAGAAAGGGTCATGGACTATTTCGAGGATGGACTTGATTTTGGCGTAAAGATCACTTACCTTGAACAAAATGAGCTTTTGGGGACGGCTCATGCCCTGCGCAAAGCTGAAAGCTATGTGAATGAGGAATTTCTCGTGGTCAACGGAGACAATCTCATCGATGCAAGGGCGGTCAAGGAGCTGATCTCTGCTCGTGGAGAGAACGTGATATTGGCAGCTCTTCGCCGGCATTCCGGCGACTATGGGGTCTTAATGGTAGAACAGGAGAGGGTAAAGGCAATAATCGAGAAGCCAGGGAGGCCATGTTCCGGAATTCTCAATACGGGGGCCTACAAATTCAGTCCTGCTATCTTTGAAGATCTTCGCCATACTCCCATATCCGAGCGCGGATCTTACGAGCTGACAGAGACAATATCTCAGATGATCGCAGAGGGAAAAGAGATCGTACCCCAGATCTGCAAAGGCATATGGTCCGATGCCATATTCGCCTGGGATCTTCTCAATGCCAACAACCTGGCTTTGGGCATGAAGGATACAACAATCAAAGGGGAAGTGGAAGAGGGCGTCAGAATCAAAGGCCCGGTGGAGGTGGGCGAGGGTAGCATTGTCCGCTCCGGATCTTATCTGGTGGGCCCGGTCTGTATCGGCGAGGACTGCGATATCGGCCCGTGTGCCACCATCCTGCCGTCCACTTCCATAGGCAACTCGGCCCGGATCGGTTCACATTCAGAGATAAGAAACAGCATAATCATGAATGATACCAGGATCGGTTCAGGAACTATTATTTCCGACTCGGTTATAGGAGCAAGCTGCACTTTGGGAGACCAATTGGTCATCGAGACGGGCACATGTGTGGTCGAGGTGGAGGAAGCCTTTTTAAGGGCAGAGTTCGGGGCAATATTTGCCGATGATGTGACCGCAGGAAACAGAGTTCTGGTCAGTCCGGGAACGGTTGTGGGCACGGGTGCGCGCATAGGCTCGGGAGCCTCAATTCGCGGCGGGATTGAGAGGGAGAGCAGGGTGATTAGCTGATGTGTGGAATTGTGGCTTATGTCGGCGACCTGGTGGCAGGGCCGATTCTCTTTGATACTCTGAAAAGGCTGGAGTATAGAGGTTATGATTCGGCGGGTGTGGCCATCAAGTCGGAGGGAGCAATTGTGGTCTTGAAGTCTGCCGGGCGAATCGCAGATCTGGAAAAGGTCTACCAATCGCGGGGCTGTCCGGGAGAGGGCATGGGCATCGGCCATACCCGCTGGGCAACTCACGGGCGGCCCAGCGACCGGAATGCACATCCTCACACCTCTGGGGAGATAGCCATAGTGCATAACGGCATCATTGAAAACTACCTGGATTTAAAAGAGCTGCTGACTGAAATGGGCTACGTGTTTTCATCCGAGACGGACAGCGAGGTACTGGCTCATCTCATTCACTTTTATTTTAAGGGTGATCTTTACGCAGCCGTTTGCAGGGCTTTGGTGCATGTGGAGGGCTCCTATGCCGTGGCCGTGCTCGCGGCCAGTTCACCCTATTTGGTCTGCGCCAGAAAGGACAGCCCCCTGGTGCTGGGCAAAGGCAAAACTGCAATCTATGTGGCATCCGATGTTCCCGCGCTTCTTCCCTATACCAAAGACGTCATCCGCATGAAGGACTGCGAGATAGCCCGGGTCTTTGCGGACCGGGTTGAGATACTGGATGGGGAGGGTCAGCCCCGCCTGGCACAGGTCGAGCGCATCACCTGGGATGCCGATGCCGCAGAGAAGGGCGGCTATACGCATTTCATGCTCAAAGAGATTCATGAGCAGCCGCGAGCCATTCGCGAGACCATTGCAGGGAGAATCTCGGAGATAGACGGGGATGTGCGACTCAAACTGGGCATGAGCGATGAAGAGATAAAAGGCCTGGAAAGGGTGACCATCATTGCCTGCGGCACATCCTACCATGCCGGAATGCTGGCCAAGAACCTGTTTGCTCGTGTGGCCGGTCTGCCGGTGGATGTAGAGGTGGCATCCGAGTTTTTGAATCTTCAGGTGCGACCCAGAACCCTTCTTTTGGGCATCACCCAGTCCGGAGAGACCGCAGATACTCTGCTGGCCCTGAAAAAGGCCAAGACCTGTGGTGGAAGGAGCCTGGCCATAACCAATGTCGTGGGATCAACGGTGACCGAGCTGGTGGACGGCACCATCTACACTCGCTGCGGCCCTGAAATCGGCGTGGCTGCCACCAAGACCTTCACCTCTCAGCTGGTGGCCATCATTCTGCTGGCCATACGTCTGGGCAGAGCCCGCGTCCATCTGACGCCCGATCAGGCCAGAAAGATGCTCATTGAGCTGACCAAACTCCCCGGCCTGGTGCAGAGGGTTTTGGAGAAGAGAGAAGAGATCAGAAAGATCGCCGAGCGTTATGCAGGCGCAAGTTGCTACTTCTTCATAGGCAGGGACTATCTCTATCCCATCTCTCTTGAAGGCGCGCTGAAGATGAAGGAGATCGCCTACATCCCATCGGAGGGCTACGCGGGAGGCGAGCTTAAGCACGGGCCGCTGGCATTGATTACGGAAAAGACGCCCGTAGTGGCACTGGCCACCTGCGGCAAAAAGATTCAGTCCAATATCAAAGAGGTCAGAGCACGCGGGGCTGAAGTGATAGCCCTGGCCACGGAAGGAGACCCGGATATCGCCAAGGTGGCCAGTCATGTGGTTGAGCTGCCACATACGCAGCCCATCTACTCCGCCGTGCTCTGCACTGTGGCCGTGCAGCTTCTCTCCTATTATACGGCAAACAAGCTGGGTCTACCCATTGATAAGCCCCGTAACCTTGCCAAATGCGTGACGGTGGAGTGAGGAGGTATCTCTTTTTCCGCCCTTTTAACTTGTAGGATCGCGAAGGACGAATTTCGCGGACTGCGGGTCCGCGAGAGTTTCGACGAGAAGTCGAAACATCGGTAAGTCCCCATCCTTTAGGGTGGGGATGAAAGCGGAGTCCTTTGCCATGATTACTTTCACGCCGCTCTCAACTGATATAAATATTAGGTATGCAGATCTGTATTCATATGATGATCAGCTACAAGTATCTCATCTTCCCGAGCAATATCACTCAATGGAAGTTAGCGGAGAATTTGGATGCTTGCAGGTGGCTCTATAATCGGCTTCTCCAAGACCTGAATGAAGCAAAAAGAAAAGGCATCAAGATCATGGCATATTGCATCTGTCCAAGATAGGAGATATGCAAATCAAGATCTATCGAAAGCTTCAAGGTTGCATCAAAGCCGTCATAATCAAGAGAGAAGGCAAAAGATGGTTCGCAATAGTCCCGGCCGATCAAGAACCACAGCAATTACCAGAAACCGGGGAAGCAGTGGGTCTGGATGTCGGTTTGACTTCCTTCGTGGTTGACTCCGTTGGCAATGAGATCGAGAATCCAAGATGTGCCGAGCAATCTGCTGATAAAATGGCAAAGCTGCAAAGAAAGATAGCCAGAGCGGTGAGGGGATCGAATAATTATAAGTCCCTCAAGGATAAAATCGCTAAGCTGCATAAGAGAATCAACTGCCAACGAGACGATTTTCTGCACAAGCTTTCTCGGGTGTACGTCAACAACTTCGATATCATTTGTGTCGAGGATCTTGATGTCAAAGGCCTGAAAGAAAAAGGTCATAACAATGGAATGCATCGCAGCATTCATGATGCATCCTGGTCCAAGTTCATATTTATGCTTTCGTACAAGGCTCAAAGTGCTGGTCGAAAGTTGATAAAAGTAGATCCTAGAAATACCACTCAAAGGTGTTCTGCTTGTGGAAGCATCGTAAAGAAAGATCTGTCGGTACGAGTACATGAGTGCCATCATTGCGAATTCTCATGTGATCGAGATTACAATGCTTCCAGGAACATACTCATTACAGGGATGGAACAGCCCGTAGCGCCCATAGAACCAAAACCACTACATCACATAACCGTGATGCAAGTTTTGGCGATGACGTGGGAAGCCGCGCCCTTCAGGACGCGGTAGTTCACAGACTCTCGTATGCTTCTCGGATAATCGGATCGTTTCTTTCCCAGAACCTGTAATCGTCAGCCTTCATAGTCTCCGGCTCTCGCAGTAGATTCTCCCGCACCGCTTCTTCCAGTTGTTCTGCCTTCACAACCACCAGGTTTTTCCTCTTCTCCTCCTGGGTCACCCCGGATGCCACTACCGTCTTTCCGAGCAGCAGGTACTCATTAAGCTTCCAGACGGCCTTGTCCGTAGCGTAGGGAGTGAGCAGGCTCTCGCTGTGCGGTATGAGACAGATCTTAGCCCGGCTGATCAGCCCGGCCACCTTATCATGGGATTGCCAGCCAAAGAATCGGGCGTTTTTAGGAAGATCCCTCAGGTACCAGCGGGAGAAAGGCCCGTCGCCTATTATCCAGAATTGCTGCTCCGGAATGCTCCGAATTAGATGGAGCAGATTGCCTATGCCTTCCTGGCGGCTGATGCGCCCTATGAAGATGAGTGCCTTCTCCGGCGGGAGATCCGATCCGGCAGCCATGCGGCTCTTTTCCAGAAAGCTATGCGCCGGATAGTTGTTCACAATGAATAGGGGCTTGTCTTTTGCCTGGGCATAAGACCTCAACTTATCAGCCAGCGGTCTGTTTACAGCCGTGATAAGGTCTGCCGCACCAACCAGCTCCCTCTCAAAATACTCTCCGACAGGCCTTCCTACAGGCCCAAAGGTCATCTGCAGCTCCACGCCCCAAGGGGAGCGATAGTCGTAAATGAGCTTCTTAAAGTAGGAGCCCTTCAGCTTGCCTAAGCCGTGATAGATGATATCCGGCACATTAAAGAGGTGAACGACATCAGGCCTCTCTTTTTGCAGTAAGAGCCTGGCTTCTTTCGCAATCCCCAGCCAGCTTTTTGTGCTGAACGTGGGCACTATGACCTCATGGTCATGGCTTTGCAGGCTTGCTTTGAACCTCAAGAGCCTTGTCGTCCTCTCCGGCTGGTTGGAGAGAAGAAGTATCCTCATTTTTTCCTACCTTTATTTCCTTTGCGTTGGATATTCGAACTCCAAATAGATTAAAATACTCATCAGGTCCGTTCCCACGTTTTAGCTTTGATCTTCACTGACTTTAGCGGCTTTTTTTACATATCTCCGACCGCATATTCTGCAAGTCGCTTTGGATCTTTTAAATGCCAATTCGTTTCCGCATTCGCACATCCATCCGATCGGCTTTGCTGGAACACCCGCCACGACCGCGTAATCGGGCACCTTGCCTTTCAATACCGCCCCCGCCCCGACAAAAGCCCATTTTCCAATTATGCTGCCTTGAATGATCGTGGCATTGGCTCCAATTGACGCGCCCTCCTTTACTAAAATCGGCTCCCATTTCCCATATTGCGGGTAGTCCTTTTTAGGGTATTTCGCTCGGGAATTAGTGTGCGTAAAAACCACCGAAGGACCTACAAACACATAATCCTCCAAGGTGATCAAATCCCATAGGTCAACATTCGATCCGATTTTAACTCCTTTTCCCAGTTTCGCCTTGGCACCGACAAAACAATTATGACCAATGATGCAACTTTCGCCGATCTCGGCTCCGGAAAGAACCTGGCAATTATGCCAGATTTTAACACCTTGGCCGATTATTGCCTTCTCGGATACCTCCGAAGATTCATGCGACCAATAATTCCTTTTCATGATCTTCTAGAAATGAAATACATTAAGATATTCCCTCGATTTTATGGCGTTACGGGTGTCGATAACAATTGGAGCAAGCTTCGCCAACTCTTCGTAATCAAATCCGGAATGGTCGCAAAGGATAATGGTTGCATCATAATCCTTGGCGGCTTCCATGCCATTCTCGATTGATCTAATCAAAACAGGCTCTTTATTGTCCAGCATGAAATTGCCCGCTGCTATTCGGAATTCCGGTATGAGCTGATCGAAATAGTCAACCTTAGCGCCCTTACGCAACAGATTGGATATAACATCCTCGGCCGCGCCCTCGCGCACGTCATTGATATCTTTTTTGTAGGCTATGCCCCAGATAAGGATCCGCGAGCCGTTTACCGCCTTTTTAGCTCCATTTAGAGCGTAAATTGTTTTTGAAACGACGTAATAGGGCATCTGTTCGTTTATCTCCCCGGCTAATTCGATGAAACGCGCCCAAAAATTATATTCCTTGGCCTTCCAGGAAAGATAGAAGGGATCTAAAGGAATGCAATGGCCGCCTATCTTGGGCGATGGGTAAAAGGCTTGGAAGCCATAAGGCTTGGTTTTTGCCGCTTCGATAACTTCCCAGATGTCTACGTTCATTTTGCCCGCCAGCATCGCCAACTCATTGATCGCCGAAATGTTGATCAAACGGTAGGTATTCTCAAGGATCTTGGTCATTTCAGCGGCGCGCGACGACGAAACTGTATACACGTGCTTCAAGAATTGGCCATAGAACAAAGCTGCCAGCTTGGTACATTCGGCCGTAATTCCGCCAACCACTTTGGGTACCTCGTTCAATGGCATCGTATTCCCCGGATCAATACGCTCGGGCGCGAACGCCAAATAAAAGTCCTTACCAACCCGCAAGCCGGTTGCTTCCAGCATCGGCAATATCACTTCATCGGTCGTACCCGGATAAGTGGTGCTTTCCAAGATGACCAGCTGACCCGGATGAAGATATTTTTTAACCTCGCCAGCAGACGCCGTGATATAGGAAATATCGGGAATCTTATATTTATCCAGAGGTGTAGGCACACAAATGATCACGACATCAGCTTCATCCAAAACGGGAAAATCCGTTGTAGCGATAAATTTTTGGGCATCAATTATTTCCTTAAGATCTTCATTCTTAACATCCTGGATGTAAGATTGGCCCGCGTTCAGTTGATCTATCCTTTTTTGCTGAATATCGATGCCATAGACTTTCATACCCGCGCGGGCAATCTCTACCGCATGAGGCAAACCAACATAACCCATTCCTATGATGGCGGTCTTAGCTTCCCGGTTCTTAATCAGTTCTTCTAATTCCATGTGATTAACCATCTTTAGCCCTGTTTAACTGGGGTTGTGTGTAATTGTAGCAATATTAAGATCTTTTTGAGATTTATCAAGCCTTCCCTCCGCCTGCTATCCAGCCAACTGATAGTTGATGATAGCAAGTGCTAATTTGGCTGACTGGTCACGGGCAGGCAGAAGACCCATGGCATGATGGCTCGCAAAGAGGGACCCCCAGGAATTATGTGCGCCTGACGCAGCATGAGCTGCTAGATGACTTGGCCAAGGCGAGATGTCTGGATTTGCTTCGTTTAACTGAACCGATGTCAGAAGAGATCTGCGGGAATCAAATGCCCGAACTCTGTTACATGGACTTGAAGGTTTGTTGTATTCAGCCTTCCGGGTTGGAAAATACCAGGCCTTTGTGAATGGCCGCCGGCAGTCCTCGGAATCCTGACAGGATGACTGTTCCGGGATAGATCGATGTATTGATCCCGGTCATCACCCCTTCGCCCATGATCACGCCCAATTTGCGCCTGCCGCTATCCACCCGTTCGCCTTTGACGAACGATTTTATACTGCCGTTGTCATGGCGCAGATTGGAGCATACGGTTCCCGCCCCGAAGTTGCAGTTCTCTCCGATAACGCTGTCTCCCAGGTAGGAGAGGTGCCCGATCTTGCTGCCGCTCATGATGGCGCTGTTTTTAACCTCCACCGCATTTCCTATCCGAACTCTGTCGCCCATGCAGGTCGTGGGCCGGATGTAGCAGTTGGGTCCGATGTCACAGTCCTCTCCTATTATTACCGGGCCCACGATGTAGGCTCCACAGCGCACGATGGTGCCCCGGCCCACGGCGACATTGCCCTTGAGGGTCGCGCCGCGCTCAACCTCGCCCTTCATTTGGGGCTCGAGGTCTTTAAGCAAAACTTCATTGGCGGCCAGAATATCCCAGGGCCTGCCCATCTCCAGCCAGCTCTTGAGAGTGACGATTTTGATCCTCTCCTGGGAAGCGAGCCGGTTCAGTCCGTCGGTCAGCTCGTACTCGCCCCGCTCTGATAACGGCACAGATCGCATCGTCTCGAAGATGCAACTCTCGAAAAGGTAGATGCCGGCATTGGCCAAATTGGAGGGCGGATTGGCACTCTTCTCGACCACGGATTTGAAGTAACCGTTCTCCTCCGTGAAAACCCCATATCTTTTGGGATCATCGACCTTTATGGCCGAGACGGCAGCGCCGCCGCGAACCATCTCTCGTAGGGAAGCCTCATCCGGCAGCACATCTCCATTTAAGACCAGGAAGCGATCCTCCGCCTGGCTCTCTGCGGCCACCAGGGCATGGCCGGTTCCAAGCTGTTTATCCTGAACCGCATAGTCTATCTTTACACCTAGAAGGCTGCCGTCCCCAAAGTATGAGCGCACGCTTTCTGCCCCGTATCCTACCACCAGCACGAAACGATTCGCGCCTGCGCCGTGAGCCCGCCGGATGATATGCTCCAGCAGAGGCTTGCCGGCTACGGGCAGCATGACCTTAGGCATCTTCGCGGTCAAGGGACGCATGCGGCTTCCTTCGCCTGCGGCGAGAATTATGGCTTGCATCGTGACTCCCTTGGGCAAAGGGGGACAATGGCATAAAAATGCTCCGTAAATAAAGCGAAAATGCTTTAGAGTTGCACATAACTGGTACGTGCATGTTGGATGAGTTCATCCGTTACACTGCCATGCAGCGCGATCAAGCTCCTCTGGCCTCTCTATTGATTTACCTGAAGCGAAAAGGAGGCTATGTTCAGCTCAATCAGATCTGGCGGGAGAATGGACCCACGGGGGGCGGCCCCTTCTGGAACCAGACCACCCTTTTAAACAAGCTGGACAAGCTGGAGCGCCTGGGGATCATCTCCATGGAGCGGCGAATTCTGCCCTCGCCCCGCGATGAGGCCAAGAAAAAGACCAACACCTTCTACCGGATAAGTCCCGAAACGCCATTCTATCCTTACATCTATGGCATGCTCAAGATCTACCGGGAGGAGCCGGACAAATATTCCTCGGAGCTGGTGGAAAAGCCCCTTGATCATCTAAGCGATCTGGCAGGTCGCTGTGCCTGCGGCGACCCGCTGGTGGGCCGGGAGCTGGATGTGGCCATGGAGCTGATCGGCGAGGTCTTCTCCGTAGGGGGAGACGAGGTCAAAAGGATGATCAAGGAGAGGATGGCCAGAAGGGGCATGATCAGGGATCGCAGGAATGAGCTGCCGGAAAATGCCCCGGCAGAAATAAAAATAAAGCCGAAGAGGGCTGCGACAGGGGCAAAGAAATCCTCGAAGACCTCAAAAAAGAGGGAAAAGACCTTGCCCCTGCCTGAAGAAGAGGAGGCAACGTAAGCTAGTACCGCGAGGCTTAATTAGTGAGATTCAACTTTTGTCCGTTTTCACGCGAAGGCATAAAATTGGTTTATTTCGGCCTCGCTGTACTAGCACCAACCTCTCTTCTTCCGGTAAAGCCCTAGCATCTCCTCCACCGTCTCGGGCGTCACCAATCCTGCGGCAGAGACGGTCTCGTAAAACCGGCGCGGCACGCGCACTTTTGAGAGGTCGAACCCCTCTTGTACCTTGAATTTGTATTTTTCCTCAAAGATCCTTTTGCCCAGCTCCATTAGATCATCCTTTGTCTTCCAGATGCCAACCGTTTCCAAAGAGTCGATGATATTCTCCTCTGTGTAAACGCCCCGGGCAAACAGACAGCCCACCAGAGAGTTGAAGACGCCGCGGGAATTGTCCTCTTTGATGAGCTCATCAACCATCATCTCTATCTCCATGGGCTTTTTGACGGCCTTCTGGTCCACGGCGTATCCTGCGTTGTCCAGATGAGAGTGGCGCACACCCACCAGCTGGCCCACGATGGAGGCAGGACCGGTATGGTAGCCGGAGACCTCGTTTCCTCCTAACGCCATGGCGTAATCCAGTCCGCCGTACTTTTTCGCGGCATAGTCCACCCCCCGAGCCAGAGCCCCATAAAATTCATTGGGTGCTTTGACGATATTCTCTAAGGCCCGAGTGTAGCCGTCTACGCCGTTCCACTGCAACGTTAAATTCTGGGTCTCTTTGCTGGTGATCAGTCCCTTTTCCAGAGCCTCGGTGGCCCAGGAGAGGACCACTCCCGCCGACATTACATCCAGGCCCAGCCTCTCGCAGACATCGATCAGTTGCAAGACTCCTTTCGCTGAGCCCACGCCCAGGTTCGAGCCCAGGGAATAGATGGGCTCGTAGTCGTAGGAGACCTTTCTTACCTCGAATTCGTGATGATTGGAAAAGGCCGTCTTCAGAGCGGCGATATGCACACATCCGATGGGGCATCCGGCGCAGGAGAGCCTGCGGAAGAGGTGGTTTTCTGCAAACATCTCGCCGCTGATATTTTCGCCTTGTGGAAAGCTGGAGAGAAGGAAGTTTTGGGTAGGCAGACCTTTGAGCCAATTCAGGGTGCTGATGTTCACTGAGGTGCCGATATCATGATACTTCTCCATGACATCTGTTTGCACCGCGGTCTTGTAGAGCCGATTGTAGACCTCTTTGTAACGCCTGGCATCCGGAACATCGATCGTCTCCGTTCCTGAGATCACCAGGGCCTTGAGTCTCTTGGAGCCGAAAACGGCACCCAAACCCAGCCGCCCAAAGTGCCGGTAGGTGTCCACCACCACGCCCGCGTACCTCACCCTGGCTTCCCCGGCCGGGCCTATGCGGATAATGGACCTGCGACCGACACCGGGCTCGCGATCGCGCAGGATCACCCCCGTAGTCTGGGCATCGATGCCCCAGATGGATGTGGCGTCCTTGATTTTCACTTCGGCGTCATTTATGGAGATGTAAGAAGGCCGCTCTGCCTGGCCGCGGATGACCACTGCCTCATGCCCGGCAAACCGCAAGGCCAGAGAGAGCCTGCCTCCGGCATAGGACTCGCCCAACTCGCCCGTGAGGGGCGATTTAAAGGTGGCTACGGTCTTGGTGGCTACGGGAAAGATGCCGTTGAGGGGGCCGATGGAGAGAATTATCGGTGCAGTGGCAGAGAGCGGATCGGTGTTCGCGGGGCACTCTTCTTGCAGCAGCCGGATACCCACGCCGGTCCCGCCCATCCACCTCTCGAATAGCTCCTGCCGCTCTTCAACCCATGATTCTTCTTTTGAAAGATCGATGTAGAGAACTTTTCGCAGCATTTCATCCTCCCTATGCGGGGATCTCCTCCAGCTTAAGAACACCATGCGGGCAGAAGTCAACGCACTCTCCGCAGTGAATGCATTTTATGGGCTTTTTCTCCTTGCCAAAGGTTACCGCGCCCACCAAGCAAGCCTTCTCGCAACTGCCGCAACCGATGCAGCGGTCCTTGTGAAAGACCACACTGCCGTTTTGCCTCTTCTCCATGGCGCCCGTGGGGCAGGCTCGAGCACAGGGTGGGTCCTGGCAGCCGCGGCAGACCACCACGCGAAAATCGCCCTCAATGCCGCCCTGCGTCTGCACCTTGATGGCGCTGTTTTGCAGGGAGACGGTGCCCGTGCGCGTGCGGCTGCAAGCGAACATGCAGCTTAGGCAGCCGATGCAGCGCTCCGGATGGGCCACCTTGAGGCGGCGGCGCGATTTAGGCGTGGCTGCCTCTTCCTCGGCGGGCCCAAGTACCGGCTTGGTCCCGGTTTCTTTAATCTCTTCTACAGCCTGGCTCTCTATCATTTCATGATCTACTCCCTGCAAGAATCACATGTGAATAATTATTTTGCTTTTAGATTAAATATGTAAACAAGCTTTCTCTTCTCAGAGGGCAACAGGGACTTCGAAATTTTTATAACCTCTTCTCGTGTTTTTCCACCGGCTATTATTATCCCATCAATCAAGGCAAACCAGCCTTCGACCACACCCGCTTCCCTCAGCCTTTTTTTATAAGTTCTTGCATGGACTCTGCCCATCTCTTCACAATATACGACCATAAGATCGGGATTTTTGCGGATCAATTCCCAGATATCTTCCCGATAGGCATCGCGGCTGTATGCTGTCTTTAAATATCCTCTCAGTGTATCGGCGTCAGATATCTCAGTCTTCTCCGAAGAAATGGGAAGAGATGTTATTATCCCAAGACTATTTTTAGCCTGGCTGTAGGAATCATTGATGCTCCTGCGTGTGCCGCTGCCGAATAGGATGTTATAGGGAAAGATGGTGCCATCATAAATAATTCTATTTTCGAAAGGCAGGAGGGTTGCTTTGACCATGCGGGGCAAATTTGGACCGATCATATCCTCAAGAGGAGTAATGATCCCAAGGACGCCATAGGCTTTTGGCGGTTCGTTTTCATCAAGAAATATTGTATAATTTTTTAAATGGCGAACGATATAGAATCTGCCAACGACGAAATTCTTCCAAGAGGATACGATTTCCCGGTCCGGTGCTGAAAGATCGTTGTGGTTATCTTTGATAAAGGAGTCAATCAGCTCTAATTTGTCGTATAAGATGTCTTTAAGCTTCTGGATGTCGTTAGGATTCATTTTATGCAGGTCGCCGGGACGCTCTATGCCCATCAACACGTTATATTTATTATTTATATAAAATAGCAATGAATGGTATAGACGATAAAATCGTTCGATCTCTGTCTCTGAAAGGTTCATCGACCACACCCAATGAAATGATAAAGATGAAGATTCGCGAAGCGGTTACTCCGCATTCACGAACCTTTTCGCCAGGACTTTCATGACATGGGGCAGTGTGGTGTACTCCATGTCCTCCATGGGGAGACGCGCCGGCTCGAAGGGGCCGTGCGCCCTCATGTAATCAGTGATCTCCAGGCATCTCTTGCGGGTCAGGTCGAAGGCCACATCTTTGAAGAGATCCACGGGTCCCACGAAGTTGCCGTAAGCCATCTGGAAGCCGGCGGCTATGACGCGGGGCGGGCCGTCAAACCTGGTGGGGTGCGCCGTCTCAAAGGAGCAGGGCATGAGGGGACCGTTGTGGCTGCCGCGCATCCATCCGCTGACCAAATGTCCCAGCGCAAAGGGCTCCAGCACCTCGCCCAAAGCCGGCAAACCGGACTGGCAGCGCACCAGGGCCACGGGGTCATCCTTGCCGACGTATGTTCCCGCCGTCTGGAAGAGCTTCTCCGTGCTTATCACAGCCACTGCCTCCTGCTCGGAGATCTTGCTGTTCGGCTTGCAAAAGACTCTCTTGATCACATAGCGGCTCTTGGCGCCGATGAGCGCCAGCAGGTCGTACATCTCGCCCGGACAGTCCATGAAGACCCGTCTGTGCTCCATGATGTCCCAGACCTCGAAGGTGAAGCCGTGGTGACACGCGGGATCTATCACCAGGCCGGCTGTGTTGAAGGGGTCGGCGAACATCTTGAAGATGGGCAGATTAAAGGCCCCAGGCTCCGTCTTGTCCATCATGAAGGCCACGACGGGCTCGCTGGGGCGCTCCTCTATCTCCATCTCCGCCACGCCCGGTCCCATGCCGCGAATGTTGCCGGAGAAGGCGTCAGCCAGTAGGTCCTGCCCGGCTCCGTAGAGCTTGAGCTTCTTGGCAACTACGGTTGCCTCCTCGAAGGTCTCCCAGGCCAGGGCATGCACCTCGCCGTTGTCGCAGCCTTTCTTGTGGCTCATAAGAAGCTCCAGGTCGTCGCCGCAGGCCATCACCCTAAAGTCTATCAGTGCGCCGGACTTCTTGGCCTGTGCAAGCTTCGCCTCCGCAGTCTCGATCAATGCGGGATGGACCGAGGAGTGGCCGGGATAGCCGCCCACATCGGCCTTAATTAAGCTGATTGTGATCTTTGTCATCTTAGCGTCCCTCTGCGATTGCTTTCAGTCTTTCAGCGCCGTGGGCCATTTCAGTGGCACATCAACTGGCTTGATAAATTTATCCAGGACGGGCCGGGTGCCGTTGACTTTGAGCTTATCAAATAAAAAGGCGAATTGCCTCTCCAGCTCGGTGCAGATTTGGTCGCGGACATCAGATGGCAGGTGCCACAGCTCCATTTTGAACGGTCCGAAGCCTTTTTTGCGGGTTTTGTAGATGAACTGCTCTTCTGTATCCTTTTCTTTCCATTCTTCTTTCAAGTCATCTTTTAGATAATTATATATTTTTGCCCGCAGCTTCGCCGGGAAAGCTTTGCTGTCATAGATCATGTTCTGGAAACCGGTAGCAAGATGAATCTCGGCCGTTCCGGTGGCAGGAAAGCGGTCAAACGCCTCATCGGGCAGCGTTGAAGCGCCGTGCTGAACTGCACCGGACAGACCGTATTGCGTGCGGGAGGTTTCCGACAGTTTCGCCAGCACGTCAAAATCAATTTTGACCTTCGCAACCGTGCCGTCGGCCAGCGGCACACCGCCATGCGTAGTCCCGGTCTGCACACTGATCTTGCTGATTCCTTTGAAAGCCTCGCCATGCCTTTTAAGTTCTTCCAGATAACCGTCCATGAAAACCTGCAATTCATCGACAGTGCTGTTCTTGCCGCCAACCTCGCCGATTTCGCCGCCCACAGACACAGTGATGCCTTCCGGCTCCAGATCGCGAATCGTTGTGGTCAACTCCGCCGCAAGCGTAAAGTTGGTTCTCTGCTGATCTTTGACTGTGGGCTGCGACAGATCAACCAGTGTAGAAGTATCGATGTCGATATTGTAAAAACCGGCTACAATCGCTTCCCTCATCAAATCCTTAACCGCCGAAGTTTCCTTTTTTGCGTCTGCCGCGAACTTTTTGGCGTTTATCTGAAAATGATCGCCCTGTAAAAATACCGGGCCGCGCCAGCCGGATTTAACAGCCGCCGCCAACACGGCACAGGTGTATTCCAGCGGCCTTTGCTTTGTATATCCTATTTCCGAACGGGCGATTTCAAAGATAACAGGCCCTACGTTCCCTTTGATAGCGGCACGAAATACTGCCTGCGCCACATCGTAGGTAATGCCGCGGATATTGATTGCCGGAACGGTAAATCCACAAAGTTCCTTACGTCCCATGGCTTCGTAAAGGGATTGGATCGACGCAGAAATGATTCCCAGCTTAGCCGCCCCCCGGCGAATCAAAAAACCCGCTGCTTGTGAAGTTGCAGGGTCGGGACTGAAAACAGCCGTAGAGATTAAATCATCGATCAACTTTTCCTGAAACCTGGATTCATTCAAGACACGAACATCTCTGCCGTCATACGCTAGTATGAATTCGCATCCTTTCTTTAGCTGATCCTTATTCTCGTAAATCATTGCTGATCCTCTGAAATGTATTTATTGCGAGAGGAATTGCTCCGCCATTATCACTTCCGCAGACGAGCCGATGTAGATGGGTGAGCGTTGATTGACGGACGTCACTTTGAGAGAAAGAATATCCTCTTTTCCGTCCGTAGCTCTGCCGCCGGCCTGCTCCATGATAAATGCCATGGGCTGAAGTTCAAACAGCAACCGCAGCTTCCCCTGGGGCGATCTCTTCAGTGCAGGATAGGTGAAAACGCCTCCCCTCTTGATGATCACCTGATTGATGTCGGGAACAAAACCACCGCTGTAGCGCAGCTTGTAGCCGTCTGCCTCCAGCTTATCGATATACTTGCGATGGTTGTCCGTCCAGTCCTTGCGCAGACCGCCAGGTGAATAGATTGCTCCTTTCTCATTGAGCCGGATGTTTTCCTCGGACAGGACATACTCTCCTTCGCGATCCAATACGAACTCATGCACGCCCTTTCCGGCCGAGTAAATCATAGTGATGAGCGGGCCATAAGTAATATAAAGAGCTGCAACCATCGAATTCCTTCCGCTATCAAATATCGAATTTTTGTGGATGCCTATGATCGTTCCGATGGCCAGATTGGTATCCACCAGGGAAGAACCGTCTAATGGGTCGGCGGTAACAATATACTTTTCCTGCCCTTCACCGATGGTGACGATATCTTTGAGCTCCTCTGAGGCATACTCGCGAACAAATCCTGAGTTGTGCAGCATATTTTTTAATATGTCATCTGAAATGCGGTCCAGCACCAACTGATCCTCGCCGTAAGCATTCTTGAAGCCAGCCAGCTTGCGGTTGGATTCGTGGATCTTTGCGGAAATATATTTGCCGACCACGGCAATCTGCCAGATGAGCCGCCGCAGTTCCACCTCGATGCCAACCATCCACATATGGCGCCTCAGGTCAACGATGTATCGAGTGTGATCATTTATGCCTTCACCCATGGATTCTCCTGATATTTTTAGCAGTCTGTCGGGTTTTCTTCAATAATAAAGATGTTGGCCCCGAACCGAAAAATGTGTTTCAACTCGTTGCCCAAGGAGTCCCCATCCTTCAGGGTGGGGAGGAATTGGGCGGTATCGTAAATTATTTATGCTCACAAATCCAATTCATGTTATGTGTTTTATGTGATCCGGCGGAGCGATACCTGAAATGGTAGGGCACCCTCGTTAGTAGGGATAAAACAGCTTCAGAACCAAATCGCTCAGACGCAGGGGCACAAAATATATTACTGAAGGCACGAGGTCCAGCAATGGCCTAGATGAGAGTTTGACACATGATTCTTCTTTCAGTAAGAGGGGTGCCAAGCGGACCAATCTCCGCCACAATGCAGTCAGCATGAAGAGTCAGCCACCCTTACGCGACACGACTTTTTGCGTAGTCGCAAGCCGCGCCCTTCAGGACACGGTAGTTGACTCCTCTATATTGCTTTTTGCAAGAAATTTCCGCAATTTTGCCCGCAGCTTCGCCGGGAAACCTTGCTGTCATGGATCATGTTAGTCTTGGGATTATACAGTATTAAATCCATTCGGCAGAAGCTCTTATATCTGCTAGAGACTTACTATGCCCGGAATTGGCCAATGAAGACTCGATGTCATTTTGAGAAGGAATTGTCCTTTTGGCGTGAGGGTCTATCTGGCTGATAATAGACATCAGGAGCATCATTATGGAACTTATAGCAAAATATCATGTAGAGACAGACCTTCCCATCCAGAAGGCGGCGGAGGCTATCGCCGCAGAGCAGTCCACCGGCACCTGGACCGCGGTGCGGGGCGCGGACAATCCCCTCGCGGCCAGGGTGATCCTGGCGGAAGGAAATAATGTTGAGATAGGCTTTCCTGAAGAGCTCTTTGAGCCGGGAAACATCCCCCAGTACCTTTCGGTGGTGGCAGGAAACCTCTTCGGCCTGGGTGACCTAAAAAAGGTACGGCTGCAGGATATGATCTTCCCGGAGAGCTTGCTACGGGCGCACCGGGGTCCAAGCTTTGGTATCGAAGATGCGCGAAAAATCCTGGGAGTTTATGGCCGTCCCTTGGTGGGGACCATCGTCAAGCCCAAGGTGGGTCTGGACCCGGCCGGCACAGCCGCCGTGGCCGCAGCCGCCGTTCGCGGCGGACTGGATCTGGTCAAAGACGACGAGACCCTGACCGATCAGAGCTTCTGTCCACTCATCCCCCGTTTGGAAGCGGTCATGGGTGCTTTGGACAGAGTGGAGACAGAGACGGGCAAGAAGGCCTTTTATGCGGTGAACGTCACGGTCGGCGCCGATAAGATCCTGGAGCGCGCTGAAGCCGCGGTCGATCACGGCGCTAACATGGTCATGATCGATGTCCTGACCGCCGGCTTCTCCGCCTTGGAGGAACTCTCCCGGCATCTAAAGGTGCCCGTGCATGTACACAGGACCATGCACGGAGCCTACACCAGAGACAAAGGGCATGGCATTGCCATGCTGGTCATTTCCAAGCTGGTGCGCATGACGGGAGGCACCAACCTGCATACGGGAAGCTACATGGGCAAGATGGCGCGCGAGACCCAGGAAAACGACCTCTCCCGTGATGCTCTGCGAGGGGATTGGCACGGCTACAAGAGAGTCTTCCCGGTGGCCTCGGGCGGGGTCTATCCGGCCAAGGTCCATGGAAATTTGGACGGCTACGGCATTGATTGCATCATCCAGGCGGGCGGGGGAGTGCACGGCCATCCCGATGGAACCACAGCCGGGGCAAGGGCCATGGTGCAGGCGGTGGATGCCTGGCGAATGCAAATTCCCCTAAAAGAATACGCCAAAGACCACAAAGAGCTGGAAACAGCCTTGAAATTTTGGGGATATTAAGAAGAATGATCATACTTAGCCCTCTCCTCAAATCAAAACCGAAGAGTTTATATTGGTAGATGAGGATGGATCTGAACGTTTATCACGAGCCAAACGTGATGTAGCGCTGTTTGAAAAACGGAAGAGGTGTAGTGAGGGAAGAAGTAGAGGGATCAGATGGCTAGAGACGATATCTTATCGAAAATTAAATCGGCAGAGGCTGAAGCCAAGGCAGCAGTCCAGCGGGCCTTGGATGAGAAAGGAAAAAAGATAGCCGCTGCCACTACTGAAGCTGCAAACCTCGTCAAATCCGCCGAGTCGGATGCACAGGACTACTATGACAAGAGCGTTGCCAAAGCTGATAGCGGTGTGAAAGCCAAGAAGGCATCGATCGTTAGCAGTGGTGAGAAGAACGTAAGCTCAATGAGCGGCAGCGCCAGCGCAAAGCTGGACAAAGCAGTTGAATATTTGATAAAGGAGTTTATGGGGTTGTTACATGCTTAGACCCGTGAAGATGAGTCGTGTAGTCGTCGCCGGGTCAAAGAACGTAATATCTCCAGTCGTAGAAAAGCTGCATGAGTTGCGCTTGCTTCACATTGTTAACTATAATGGCAGCCAACCACAGTTTGAGATGGGCAAGCCCATCGGCAAAGCCAAAGAATACTCCGAGGATCTCATTAAGCTCAGATCTGTCACCAGGTACCTTGAACTAAATAAGAAGTTTCCTGATAAGGCATATCCCGAGAGCCAGGTTCTATCGGAGCTGGATAATCTTCTCAATAACGTCGGTGCAGATGTTACTGCTACATACGAGCGCATCGTTGCCATCGACGCAGAAGTAAAGTCCAAACAGGATCAGATCAAGGCTCTGACTCCTTTGGCTGTTTTGCCGCTGCCCTTAGAAGCTTACTATGGTTATGATTCTCTGGCAACCTTCGTCGGCACAGCAACAACACCAGTTGATGCTGATGTAGGAAAGGTATCTCCGGTAAATGAGATCTATTCCGGAAGCGCCAAGAATGCAACTTTTGTAGCGGTATTTGTGCCTGCAGAAAAGGCCGGCGAAGTATCTTCAGTCCTTTCAGAGCATGGGTTTTCCGAGACATCCGTACCCAGGCTGGAGGGCAATGTAGATTCGGCTATTGCTACTCTTGGAGGCAGCATCAAATCCTTGGAAGGCGAAAAAGTGCCACTCCAAAAGAAGCTGGCCGACATGAAGAAGCAGTATGAAGATCTGATGCTGGCAACGGACGAGTATCTGTCCATGCAGACCCAGAAGACAGAGGTACCACTCAGGTTTGCTGAGACGGCCAACGCCTTCGTTATAGATGGGTATGTTCCAGCGGATCAGTTCAGCAGGCTCAAGAGCGAGCTGGAGAGCGCTGCCGGCGGCAGGCTTGAAGTTTCGTTGATTGCAGATAAAGAGACAGACGAACTTGTCGAGAAGGGCGAAGACGTACCGACCCAGATGGATAATCCCAGCCTGGTCAAGCCTTACGAACTGATAACAAGGATGTTCGCCATTCCCGAGTATAAGGAGTTCGATCCGTCATTGCTGATATTCGTATTCTTCCCAATCATGTTCGGCATGATTCTGGGTGATATCGGCTATGGCGTCATGTCGCTTCTGACCATGGTGCTTCTGAAAAGGAAGTTCAAAACACCTGGCTGGCAGCAGTTGATCAACGTCGTTCTGATTTCCAGCGTGTGGGCGATCATATTCGGCATATTCTTCGGCGAGATCTTTGGCCCGCTCGGTTTGTGGAGCAAGGTCATGGGACATTTGCCTGAACATGAACTCGAGGCTGTAAAAGTCGCAGGTCTCTATTTCGGTGAAGGTGTTTTTGGCTCGCTGGGAAGAATCGGATTTTGGCCGGGAATTGATATTTTCCCCATGGATCGGCTGGCAAGTAACGCGGTTTTGTTGTTGATCGGTACTAGTGTCATCATAGGCATTATTCACTGCAGCGTTGGTTCTATCTTGGGCATCAAGACGGAGCTGGCCTACGGCGAGAAGAAGCATGCCTATTTCGAGAGACTTCCTGTGATGCTCGTCCAAGTATTCTTCGGGTTGCTTGTTCTTGGACTCGTCATAGGTCAGATGATGTTGGTAATTGCAAGCGCTATCGTAATTTTAGTCGCCATGGTGATGCTGGTAATGGGACCGGAAGGGCCCATGGGTCTTGCTCACATGCCATTCTACGTGAGCAACCTGATATCCTATCTTAGGTTATTGGCCATCGGCCTTGCTTCAGTAGGCTTGGCATTTGCTGCCAACCAGCTGGCATTCTATGTAGTTATGCCCATGCTGAGCGGTGGAGCGACGAATAGCGCTGAGTTCACGATACCCGCGATCATTGCAGGTCTTGTGGTATTATTGGCAGTTCACTTCATCAACTTCCTGCTGGGAATTCTCTCTCCCTTCATGCATCCTCTCAGGTTGCATTATGTGGAGATGTTCACGAAGTTCTACAGTAATCATGGCGGTGGAGTGGAGTACAGTCCCTTCGGACATGTCCGGAGGTTCCTGAAAGCATGAATTCGATAGTTCGAATTGAAATATTGAATAATATTCATATAAAGGAGGATTGAGGAAAATGGCAGTTGTAGCAGATGCAGGAACGTTGTATGGATTGTTGGCTGTCGGCGCAGGCTTGGCTACCGGATTAGCAGGCATTGGTGCTGGTATGGGTGAGCAAGGTATTGGCGCAGCAGTGGTTGGCGTCGTGGCTGAGGAGCCTGGATTCCTGGGCAAGGGTCTGTTCCTCATGCTTCTACCCGAGACACTGATCATCTTCGGTCTCGCCGTATCGCTGATTCTGATGTTCGCCTGGACACCCTTCTCTGGCATCGTCACACCCTAAGCTAGCCAATTACAGGGGGTGTAAGAGGCAATGGCACTAGATGCAGTGGTTGAGTCAGTCCTGGCAACCAGCAAGGAAAAGGTCGCTCAGATAACCAGTGAAGCCGACCAAGAGGTTGCAAGGGCACTCAATGAAGCTAGGGAACGTGCCGCCGAGATAAAGTCCAGAAAGGAAGCGGAGGTTGGACACACGGTTGAGGCTATCGAGCGCAGGGAGATTTCCAGCGCCAATCTCGAAGTCAAGAGAGCGGAGCTGAATGTTCACAAGAATCTCCTTGAGCAGGCTAGGACGAAGCTGCTTGAGAAGCTGCAGAATCTTCCTAAGAAGGATAATGAAGCCATGCTCAAAAAGCTGCTCGAACCTCACGATCTCAAGGATATGAAGGTCTTCTCCAACAAGAGAGATGAGGCCTTCATAACCTCTCTCGCCTCAAAATATGGCGGGAACCTGGACATCATAGGCGGCGCTGTGGTTGAGAGCAGTGATGGAGCTCTGCGTTACGATTTAACCTACGAAACTCTTGCGCGTGAGGTCTTTAATAACCACATGAAAGAGGTTTCCAGGATCTTATTCGGGTGAGGACGATGCCTGTACTACGTTTGCCGAAGTTCGGTTCACCGGTGAAGTACGCTTACATCACGGGCAGAGTCCGGGCGATGAAGACTAAGCTCGTCCCGGCGGAGATGTATGCCAGGATGATGAACATGGATATGTCTGAGATCGCCCGCTACCTGGAAGAGACCCAGTATAAGGATGAGATCGATGCGTTATCCAAGGACTACTCCGGCGTGGATCTCATTGAACACGCCACCTTTGCCAATATGGCAAAGACCTTCAGGAAGCTCGAGGAGGTCTCAATAGATGAGCCCTCATTCCTGATTCTGGAGTACCTACGGCGCTGGGATGTATGGAACATCAAGACCCTCCTACGCGGCAAGTTCTACGGGGCCACCGATACTGAGATAGAAAAACATCTCGTGCCGGCTGGTGAGTTATCATCAGAGCGCCTCAATGAGCTGGCCAAAAAGGATTCCATAACCGACATCATATCGGCCTTTGATGGAACCGACTATTCCAGCGCACTGGCGCAATACGACGGCAAGAATTTGGCATCGTTGGAGAATGCTCTCGACAAGCTCTATTACTTCAGAATGGAGCTGGCCGTGGGCGGCACTCTATCTGTGGGCGGAGGCCTGCTGCTCAAGTACGTCCGAAGAGAGGTCGATATAAGAAATCTGATCACCCTCTTCAGGATGAACAAGGCAGGCGTCGATGCGGCCGTAATACTAGAGAACCTCATCCCCGGAGGCAAGTTGCATGGAGAGCTGAGCCGCATGGCCGGTCAGCCTTTCGGCGAGTTCCTGCGTGGGCTTGAAGGATATCCCTTCTGGTCCTCCATTTCGGACATCGCATCTGTAGATCTGGATGCGGTCAGCAGAATCGAGGCTAGGTTGAGGGCGTATCTCATCCGGTATGCTTGGGCTCTTTCCAACTATCATCCGTTATCTATCTTGCCGGTGCTCGGCTATATGGTGAGCAAAGAGACAGAAGTTTCCAACATCAGGAAGATTGTGAGAGGAAAAGAAGCCGGACTTCCTGCCGAACTCATTGAGGAGCAAGTGGTGGTGGCCTAAAAATGGAGATTGCTTTTGTGGGAGGCAGCGAGAGCGTCCTCGGGTTCAATCTGGCAGGAATAAAGAAATCTTATGCGGCCAACACCGAAGAGGAGATGGTCTCAAAGATTGGCGTCGTCATGGCTGATTCCAATGTGGGAATTCTGGTCTTGAAACAATCGGATTACAATAAGCTGCCCAAGAGGCTTCAGGAGCAGCTCTCCGATTCAATCAAGCCAACCGTTATTGCCATCGGAACCGAGCAGAGCACAGAGATGAGAGAGAAGATTAAAAGGGCAATAGGTGTTGATTTATGGAAGTAGGTAAAGTAAAGCGAGTCGCCGGACCACTAGTTCAGGCCACGGGCCTGAAGGCTTCCATGTACGACCTGGTTCTGGTCGGCGAGGAAGGCCTGATGAGCGAAGTCATCGGCATTTCCGGCAATAAATATATCATTCAGGTATACGAGGATACGGGCGGCGTGCGGCCCGGCGAGCCCGTCAAGGAGACCGGAGCTCCGCTCGTAGCACAATTGGGTCCAGGCATTCTGACCCAGATTTACGATGGTATTCAAAGGCCGCTACCCATGCTGGCAGCAGCATCCGGAGACTTCATCAGCAGAGGTCTGTTCGTAGACGGCATTGATCACAAGAAAAAGTGGGAGTTCAAGCCTACCGCCAAGAAGGGCGATGTCCTAAAGCCTGGGCAAGCCTTTGGTGAAGTTCAGGAGCAACTGCTCATCAAGCATAAGATCATGGTCCCACCCAAGCATAAGGGCGGCGCCATCAAGGAGATCTATGCGGGTAACTTCAACGTTGATGAGACTATTGCAGTCTTAGAGGACGGCAGCAAGCTCACCATGATGCATAAGTGGCCAGTAAGACAGGCCCGGCCCGTGACTAAAAAGTTGGCACCCACCATTCCCCTGAGAACTGGACAGAGGGTCGTAGACGGATTCTTCTCCCTGGCCAAGGGCGGAACAGCAGCCATTCCCGGTGGATTTGGTACCGGAAAGACGGTTATGCAGCAGACCCTGTCCAAGTGGGCAGATGTCGATATTGTGATTTATGTGGGATGCGGAGAGCGCGGCAATGAGATGGCCGATGTTCTGCATGAGTTCCCTGAGCTGCAAGACCCCAAGACCGGCAGACCCCTCATGGAGAGGTCCATCGTTTACGCCAATACCTCCAACATGCCTGTAGCTGCTCGTGAGGCTTCCATCTACACCGGAATGACCACGGCAGAGTACTACAGAGATATGGGCTACGACTGCATGATGACCGCTGACTCCACTTCCCGTTGGGCAGAGGCCATGAGAGAGATGGGCTCGCGTCTGGAAGAGATGCCTGGTGAAGAAGGCTATCCCGCATACCTGGGTGCAAGACTCGCCGACTTCTACGAGCGTGCCGGACGTGCCGAGGTTCTCAATGGCGGTCAGGGTTCCATCAGCGTCGTAGGTGCTGTATCCCCGCCCGGCGGAGACTTCACCGAGCCCGTTACTCAGAACACACTGAGAATGGTCAAGGTATTCTGGGCACTGGACTCTAAGCTAACTCAGCGCCGTCACTTCCCGTCCATCAACTGGCTGGATTCCTATTCTCTATACGACCAGATCCTCGAACCATGGTTCATTGAGAATGTCAGCCCGGACTGGAACAAGAACAAGAGGCGTGCCATGAATATATTGCAGGAGAACGCCGAGCTGGAAGAGATCGTGATGCTCGTGGGTTCCGATGCCCTGCCCGAGGACCAGCAGATCACTCTGGAAGTAGCAAGGATGATCATCAACTTCTGGCTGGCTCAGAGCGCTTTCCACCCGGTAGATACATTCTGTCCCTACAAGAAGCAGTTCGACCTCTTGGCTGCCATCCTGAAGTACAGGGATTACGCCTTCGAGGCAGTCCAGAGGGGCATATCCGTGGCGGAGATAAATTCCGTTCCATCCAAGGATGCTCTGGCCAAGGTGAGACTGGAAGCCGAGTATGAGCCCATCCTGGCAAGGATTCTGGCTCAGATGGACGTTGAGTTCAAGGCGCTGAAGTGAGGTGGGTTCAAAATGACAAAGGAATACAAAACAATTACTGAGATCTCCGGACCACTCATCTTCGTGGAGAAGACTGAGCCAGTGGGCTACATGGAGCTCGTCGAGATCAGGACGGGCGGAGAGATGAAGAGGGGTCAGGTGCTGGATTCCTCCGATGATATCGTGGTTATTCAGGTATTCGAGGGAACCGGCGGTCTGTCCAAGGATACTGCTGTCAGTTTCACCGGTGACGTCATCAAGATGCCACTTTCTCCCAGCATCGTGGGACGCGTTCTGTCCGGATCCGGGAAGCCCAGAGACGGCGGCCCGGAAATTGTGCCCGAGGTATTGAGAGATATCGCAGGAGCTGCCATCAATCCAGCATCACGTGGGAAGCCGCGCTCTTTCATTCAGACCGGCATCTCTACCATCGACGGCACCAACACACTGGTGCGTGGCCAGAAGCTGCCCATCTTCTCGGGTGCAGGTCTGCCCCACAATGACCTTGCTCTGCAGATCGCTCGCCAGGCCAAGGCATTGGGAGAAGCCGAGTCCTTCGCAGTTATCTTCTGCGCTATGGGCATCACCAACGAAGAGGCTCAGCACTTCCTGGCTGATTTCGAGAGAACAGGCGCCCTGGAGAGGGCCGTGGTGTTCCTCAATCTGGCCGACGATCCGGCTGTAGAGAGGATTCTAACACCCAGGCTAGGCCTGACCACTGCGGAGTATCTGGCCTTCGATCTGGACATGCACGTGCTCATCATCTACACTGACATGACCAACTATTGCGAGTCGCTCCGGCAAATGGGCGCGGCTCGTGAAGAGGTGCCTGGACGACGTGGTTATCCTGGTTACATGTATACCGACCTGGCCTGCCAATATGAGAGAGCTGGCATCATCAAGGGCAAAAATGGCTCTATCACCCAGTTCCCCATCCTGACCATGCCCGGCGACGACATCACTCACCCCATCCCGGATCTGTCCGGATACATCACCGAGGGTCAGATCATCGTCTCCAGAGAGCTGCACAGAAAGGGCATTTATCCGCCCGTTGACATCAGACCAAGCTTAAGCCGCCTGATGAACTCTGGAATCGGCAAGGGCCATACTCGCGAGGATCACAGAGCCGTATCGGATCAGCTCTATGCTTACTATGCAGAGGGCAATGATCTGCGCGGTCTCGCGGCCATTGTCGGTAAGGAGGCTCTCTCCGAACGCGACAAATTGGTCCTGGAGTTCGCCGATAAGTTCGAGAAGCGATTCGTCAATCAGGGCAGAGATGAGGATAGGTCTATCTTCGATACCCTCCAGATCGGATGGGATCTCCTGGCAGACCTGCCTGAAGCAATGCTCACCAGGATTGACGACAAATACATCAAGGCCTACCACCCCAAGTACGCAGCAAGCGCAGCGAAGAAGTGAGATCATGGCCGTAATTCGAGGAACTAAACCGACCAGGTCAGTGCTGATCGCTCTCAAGAAAAGGATGAAGGTCGCAAAAACTGGTCACTCGCTCCTCAAAATGAAGCGTGACGGCCTCATGATTGAGTTCTTCGAGGTGCTAAACAAGGCCAAGACTGTCAGGAAAGAGCTGGTTGAAGCTCTGATCATAGCCGAGCAGAGACTTCAAATGGCTATGGCCATCGAGGGAACAGTTGCCATCGGAAGTGTGGCCTATTCCCTGCAAAAAGAGCCGGTCATACAGCTCGAATCCAGAAACATCATGGGTGTAGTGGTTCCCAAGATCGCCTCCGAAGCAGTGCGTAAGAAGATGTTCGAGCGAGGCTACGGCATCATTGGGACCAGTGCCGCCATCGATGAGGCCGCTGACGCCTATGAGGGCTTGCTGGATAAGATCATCCTGGCTGCAGAGGTAGAGACCGCCATGATAAGGCTTGTCGAGGATATCGACAGCACTAAGAGGCGTGTCAATGCTCTGGAGTTCAAGGTGATTCCTGAACTCAAGGACACCGTCAAGTTCATCGCCATGGCCTTAGAGGAGATGGAAAGGGACAACGTGGTCAAGCTTAAGATGCTCAAGGGCAAGTCCGAGAGGAAAGCCGCAGTAGAAGAAGCCAAGAAGGAAGCAGAAAAAGCAGCAGAAGCGGCTGCTAAAGCTTCTGCTTGATCGGAAAATATGTCCAACTGGTTTGAGCGAAAAGCGGATGACTGGGTTGGGACGGCTGAGAAGAAGATGCGTCTTCTTCAGTGGTTGGTGTACATCACCAACCTCTACATTATTTTTGGAATTTTTGTGCTCATCTGGATCCTCTATGGGAAATACATTATAAGAGCATGGGAATATTATACTCAATAACCGCAGAATCCATCACAGAAGAAATCACGCATATCCTTTAAATCCGAGATCTCCTTCTGAGTCATCTCATTGATGCTATGTGAATTGTAGCTCCCCGTTAAATCGAAATAGACATAGCCGTCTTTGACGAAGACGTCCTTGCCTTGCAGACTGCTTTTGAGGTCATCCATCAGATAAGCATACTGTCTCTGATTGAGCCCGGAAGTGTCCACATCCGCCAAGGTAACGGTATTGTTTCCGATCATTAGGCTGGATGGCGAAATAACATTTATTATAGTGCCCTGCATATCGAAGTATGAAGCCTGCAGCAGCAAAATAACGGGAATTAGGGCAAGCGCATTCATGAATAGCTATGCTGTAATCCTGATAATATAAATGTATTGATTTTTGTCTAGCATTCATCTCGATTGCGAAGAAAGGCCGCCGCTGCCCCCAGTATGCATAATGCCGCCGCAATGATCATCACATTGCTTATGGTAAGACTGAGAAGCTGTGGCTTCGCGTCTATGGTCGGGCCGTGATAGCCGGCAAGGTTTAATTGCATCGATAAGAGAAGGGTGGAGATCGAGACTCCCAGGGACATGCCCATATTTCTTATAGCCGAAGAGAGACTGGAAGCTGTGCCCAGCATCTCTCTTGGCAGGGCATTCATGATCTCGGTATTGATGGGGCTTTGAAATAGCATGCTTCCCAGTCCCATGATCACAAAGGAGAAGTAAATTGTGGAAAGATCATCTCTAGCAATGCCGCTTCCCATGAAAAGGAGGGACGCTGCTACGATTATCATGCCAAAGGCGGAATTGTAGCGAAAGTGATATCTGTCATATATCCAGCCGCCCAGTGGTGATCCAAAGGCCATTATGGCCGGCACAATGAGAAATACGCTGCCCACTTGGGAGGGCGAGTAGCCCATGACGCCCTGGAAATAAAAGGGACCCAGTATGAACGCTGAGAAGCTGGAAATGATGAATAAGGTTATGGCGATTATGGGCAGGACGAACTTTTTTACCCGGAAGATGGAAAGGTCCAAAAGAGGGGACTTTTGATGCGATTCGATCCAGACAAATGCCGGCAGTGATAACGTAGCCAGCAGGAAGAAGGGATCCTCTGCAATAAAAAGGGCGGTGTTGCTGGAAAGATCGCCAAGAAATAGCATCAAAGATACTATGAAGATAATAAGCACCGTCGCTCCACGCCAGTCTAAGTCCAGTTTTTTCGATATCGTCTCCTCGATTTTCATGTACTTGGCGGCAAGGGCTAAGAGCACAATGCCTATGGGCAGATTGATGAGAAAAATGTATTTCCAGCCCATGTAGTCCACCAAATAACCACCCAATATTGGTCCGGCAATGCTGGCCAAAGAGACGGTAGTGCCGATGTAACCCATGGCTCTGCCCTGTTCCCCGCGATGATAAATCTGGAAGATTATGGCTGTGCTGATGGAAAAGGACATGGCAGCTCCTGCCGCCTGAACCGTCCGAAAGAAGATGAGCATGCTAAGGGTAGTGGAAAGACCGCAGGCGACTGATGCCATCGTGAAGATGACAAATCCTGCTAAAAAGAGCCGAACCTTTCCGGTTCGCTCTGCAATTTTGCCGAAAATCATGAGCAAGCTAGTCACAGTGACCAGGTAGGAGGTTATCACCCACTGAGTCTGGGCTACATCGGCCTGAAAATAGCGGGTGATGGTAGGAAGGGCAATGGATACTACTGAGCCGTCGATGACAAACATGAATATGCCGAGCAAGATGATGAAGGCCAGAACATTTCTGCCGGCCACAGGCAATTCAGGTGAATCAATCACAGTAAGGCAAGAACGCATGAAGGGCTATATATGTAGCGCTGATGCCGCAGCCGTCTCTTTTCTCTGCGCGATGCGATATCCTGTAACCACCATCCTCTTCCCGGCCAGGATTCGATCCATCTCCAGGTCGCCCGTGTCCACCAATAGTTGCGGCAGCTCTGCCAGCTTATGGGGCGTGGATACTATTATCAAATTCTCCTCTCCTATGCGTCGCAGGACAGAAGCGCTGATCTGCTGGCTGCCTCGTCCCAGTATGAAGCCTTGAGCGCCGATGGGGCTGACAATGACCTTAACGCTCTTTTCTCTGTCCAGCAAGGCCAAGAGGTCTCTCTCCGAGGCGTCCTTCTGCTGTAGCCTTCCCTCCTGAATAACGTCCACGCCAAGCAGGGTCTTCTCCACGCCTAAAAGCTCGGCAATCCTGGCTGTGGTAGTGCCCGCCCCTAAAATGTAGGCAGAGCCGTCCCTCATGAATTCGGAGGCAAAGAGTGCGATCTGATCCTTGAACTCTTCTTCGCTTGAGGAACTGTAGATCCTCTTTCGCTCCTGAACCAACGTGGGCTTGTAAGGCGTGCGGGCCACGGCATAAAGCCTGGTCTGCAGCTCTCCGGCCCGGTAGAGCTCCTCGTCCACATCCACGATCTCCGTATCACGGGCCAAAAGTTCGCCTCGCACAAAGCCCAGAGCCAGCTCTGCTGCCGCCTGGGGGCTGATGGCAAAGACGCCGGAATGCATCTTCACTCCTGCCGGGATGCCCAGGATGGGCATATGGCCGGCACTGCCGGCCACATCTCGCGCTGTTCCGTCGCCTCCGCAAAATAGGATTAAATCGACGCCGTTTTCCAGGAAGGCCTGGCAAGATAGTCTCGTATCCTCTGAGCTGGACTCAGCTCTAGCTACGTAGGCCACAGTGTATGGCAGGCCGCATTGCAGCAATACATCTTCACCCATCTCGTCGCTGGCGGTAAAAAAGAGGAGGTCCGCTTCCAAAGAAAGCAAATGCAGGCACGCTCGTGCGCGCACGGCAGCCTGGGGCTTTGCGCCCCTGGCCAGGGCAGCCGCGGCCAGGCCGTCCGTGCCTTTCAAGCCCACGGCCCCGCCCATGCCGGCTATGGGATTGATCAGAAATCCGATCTTTCCCACTCTTGCAACCATCAAACCCGGGGCAGCTTGGCCAGGGACTGCTTGACCAGATCGGCTGGATACTCGTAGTCTACCAGTTTGCCGTCGTTGTAGGCATCATAGGCAGCCATGTCGAAGTGGCCGTGCCCGGTTAGAGAGATGAAGATGGTCTTGGCCTCGCCCGTCTTCCTGCACCTTCGCGCCTCGTCAATGGCGGGCTTGATGGCGTGAGCCGCTTCCGGAGCTGGAATTATGCCTTCGCTGCGGGCGAAGAGGGTGGCAGCTTCGAAGACCTCGTTCTGCTGCAGAGCCGTGGCTTCAATCAGGCCGTCATGCACCAGATTGCAGAGCAAGGGGGCATCGCCGTGGTAGCGCAGGCCGCCAGCATGGATGCCGGGCGGGATGAAGTCATGCCCCAGGGTGAACATCTTGATCACAGGAGCCATGCCGGCTGTGTCGCCGAAGTCGTAGGCATAAAGCCCTTTGGTCAGGCTGGGGCAGGCAGTGGGCTCGCAGGCCACCATGCGTAGACCCTTCTTGTCCTTCATCTTGTCGGGTATGAAGGGGAAGACCATACCTGGGAAGTTGCTTCCTCCACCGCAGCAGCCGTACATGATATCCGGATAGTCGTCGGCCAGATCGAACTGTTTCTTCAGCTCCAGACCTTCGATGGTTTGATGGAGCAGAACATGGTTGAGCACGGAGCCCAGGGCATAATTGGTATCACTGTGGCTGGCTGCGTCCTCCACTGCCTCGGAGATGGCGATGCCCAAAGAGCCCGGGGTGTCGGGCATCTCGGCCAGGATCTTTCTGCCGAAATTGGTCTTATCGGACGGGCTGGCGAAGCAATCTGCGCCCCAGACGCGCATGGCGCTCTTGCGGTAGGGCTTGCTGTCGAAACTTGATCGGACCATGTAAACGGTGCACTTCAGGCCGAAGAGGCAGGTGGCCAAAGAGAGAGCCGAGCCCCACTGCCCGGCACCGGTCTCCGTGGCCAGCCGCTCAATACCCTCTTTCATGTTGTAGTAGGCCTGGGGTACGGCAGTATTGGGCTTGTGGCTGCCGGCCGGGCTTACACCCTCATATTTGTAGTAGATCTTGGCCGGGGTCTGCAGAGCCTTCTCCAGGGCGGCGGCCCGGTAAAGGGGTGTCGGCCTCCAGAGCCGGTAGATGTCGCGTACCTCTTCCGGGATGTCTATCCAGCGATCGGTGCTCATCTCCTGTTGGATGAGGGCTTTGGGAAAGATCATCTCCATATCCGCGGCAGAGAGGGGCTTTAGCGTCCCGGGATGCAGAGGTGGGTCCAGGGGTGTGGGCATATCGGCGGCTACGTTGTACCACTTTTTGGGGATCTCTTCCTCGTCGAGCAAATACTTGATCTTCATCTGGGACACTCCATCTTTAAACTACGATGTGATCTTGTGTACATCGTTGTTATTATCTGATTTATTTAAAGGCTTTGAATGGGTTGGAAGAGTTCAAGGTAAGGATTTATTTATCATGGATGAGATGGCCTTTACCATGAGTGGCCAAACCCTGTCTGAGAAGATATTGTCTATTGCCTCCCAAAAAGAGGTACATGCTGGCGAGTTCGTCATGGCGGACATAGACGGCGCCATGATCCACGACATCACCGGCCCGCTGGCGGTCAAGGGATTTTATGAGATCGCGGGCCGGGATGCCCGGGTCTGGGACCCTGCAAGAATCGTCCTGCTCTTCGATCATCAGGTTCCAGCGGACAGCCTGAAGGCGGCGGAGAATCATATCATGCTGCGTAAATTCGCGCAGGAGCAGGGCATCTTGAACTACGACATTTTCTGCGGCGTATGCCATCAGGTCATGCCGGAGAAAGGGCATGTGCTGCCAGGGCAAATCATCCTGGGTACAGACTCGCATACCTGCACCTACGGAGCCTTGGGGGCCTTCGCCACCGGCGTCGGATCTACGGACATGTCATCCGTCTTTGCCACGGGCAAGCTCTGGTTCATGGTGCCCAAAACCCTGCAGATCATGATAGAAGGAAGGCTGCCCGCCAGAGTTACCTCCAAGGACGCAGTTCTGAAGATCATTGGCGATATCGGGGCGGACGGAGCGAACTATCTGGCCTGCGAATTCTTGGGCGAGGCCGCGGTACGCATGAGCATCCCGGAGAGAATGACGGTATCCAACATGGCCATTGAGATGGGGGCCAAGGCCGGCATCTTCGAGACGGATGAGACCACCATAAAATACCTGGAGGGCCGGGTGAAGGATCGCGCGGCCATTCGAGAGGGAATTGTGCGAACCGATGAGGATGCGACTTTCACCAGAAGGAGCTGGAATGTCAGCGATCTGGAGCCGCAAATTGCATTGCCCCACAACGTGGATAACGTTAAGCCGATAAGCCAGGTGCCGGAGACAAAACTTGATCAGGTCTTCCTGGGCTCGTGCACCAACGGCCGATTCGAAGACCTTCTTCTTGCCTCGCAGATGATGAAGGGCGAGAGCGTGGCTAAGGGCGTGCGCATGATTGTGGTGCCAGCCAGCCGCGAGGAGTACATGAAATGTCTGCATGCTGGCCTCATCGAGAAGTTCATGGAGGCGGGGGCCATGTTTGAGTCGGCCTGCTGCGGGCCATGCATGGGCGGGTCCTTTGGACTACTGGGTGCGGGCGAGCGCTGCCTTTCCACGTCCAACCGCAACTTCGTAGGCAGGCAGGGAAGCCCCCTGGCGTTTGTCTACCTCTGCTCGCCTGCCACGGCGGGAGCGAGCGCCATTACCGGGTACATCACCGACCCCAGGGAGATTTGATCTATTAAATGAAGGTTGCACTCAAGCTCGCCTACCTGGGCGACAACTATTACGGCTTTCAGAAGCAGCCGGATCTGGTCACAGTCGATTCCGTGGTTAGGAAGGCGCTGGCCCAAATCGGCGTCATTCACGGCGACTTCTGCTACGCCGGCCGGACGGATCGGGGCGTCTCGGCTCTGGGCCAGGTGATCGACTTTTGGATCGATGAGGACAGGGCCAAGTTGACCCGACCCCGCTGTGTGAACGGGCGGCTGCCCCGTGATATCTGGACCTGGGCCTGGGCCGTTGCACCGGTGGGTTTCAGTGCCCGCTGGAATGCCCAGTGGCGCGAGTACCGCTATCTGCTCTGGCATCCGGGCCTCGACCTGGAAAGGATGCACGCGGCAGCAGAGCTGCTTTTGGGCGAGCACGACTTTAGAAATTTCTCCTCGGCCAAGGTGGATACGGTAAAGACGCTGCAAAAATTGCAGATCTCTGAGGAGGGCGGGCTTTTCGTCTTCGACATTCGGGCCAACGGCTTTCTCTGGAATATGGTGCGAAAGATAGTGGGCGCTCTGGAGAAGGTGGGGGCGGGCCAGAAGGAGATGAGATGGTTCTCAGACCTGCTCCGGCCTGAGCTGAACCACGGCGCGCCTACTGCTCCCGCAGACGGGCTGATCCTCATGGACGTGGGCTACGAGGGGCTGGACTGGCAGGTGGACGAGTACTCACGAGCGCGGGCGGCCAACGCGCTGGCGGCCACCGTGCAGAGCAGGATGGCAAAGGCGAGCGTGGCCAGGGTGATGGAAAGGGCGATGACGGAGGAGAGAGTTTAATCGCTCCACCAATCCAGGGATTCTTTCTGCAATTGCAAAGATGTGTATCTTTCTTTGAACTCAGCCAATCCCCCTGCCCAGTCCAGACGGAGCTTTTTTCGCTTGGGTCGGCATTCTTTTTCAGCGAGGTACAAAGCGAAATCCAGAACCGCTTGCTGGTGCTGTGGCGAGAGTTTGGCCATAAGTTCGATGAGATGCTCCATAGGCATAAATTTAAAGTCTTATGACCGATATAACTTCTTGTCAGAATTGCTTTGAGCGCGGCTAAACCATCCCAGGTATCGTGCATGGAGGGATGCTTGTAGCTACCAAGAGATTATCCTCATGGATGTGGGCTTCGGGGGCTGGACTGGCAGGTGGACAAGTACTCGCGGGCGAAGGCGGCGGCGAGCCTGTCGGCAACGGTGCAGAGCAAGATGGCGAGGACGAGCGTGTCCAGGGTTGATGGAGAGGGTGATAAAACAAATAATGTATCTCCATAAAAAATGAGGTGGCCAATTGATGATTATTCCTTCACGACGACAATTAACTGAGGCTGAGAAAGCAGATATGATCGCCAAGCATAGAAATGCTGATGGTTTTGTTCGCTGTTTTATTGATAATAATATAATAGAAAATGAAAAGGATATCCAATTTGATCATATCGTGCCTTGGGCCAATATAAAAAATGAAGCATATAAAGATAACATGGCACCAGTTTGCAGAAAACATAACCTCGCAAAGAAGGATATGACTTTATCAGAATATAGAGATAAACTTCATATGGAGTCTTTGTTCTCTAAATTTGAATCCGATGGCAGACAATTAAAACTCAATGATGTGTTGGCAGCCAAATATAATTCGAATTTTGGTTTTTCGATAGAATATAATTTGGACAAACCGTCGAAGAGAATTAAGATAAAATATTTTCAAGATAAAGATAAAATTAAAATTCCAATTGAGGAGATATATCCTGTTTTTCAATGTCCAATTACTAAAATGGAATATTTCTACGCCCAAGCTCCTTCTAAAAATGTGCTAAATGATGGTATTGAAGGATCAGAATTAGAACTTCAGCCGCGACCACTCATATTTCCGCATCTTTGGGATTTATATAGACATTTAAGGGTTAATACACAATTACAACCCTCGATTGGCAGAATAGATAATAATGATGGAAAAACTATATTTATTTTTGATGGTCAACACAAAGCCGCAGCAAGAATTTGGGCAGGCGAAGAAAAAATTGAGTTAAAGATATATATTGAGCCAGAAAAGATTAAATTAATCAGAACCAATATTATCGCTCATGATAAGTTGAAACAGCTTAAATTCTATTCGTCCATACTTGCAGATGTAATGGGAAAGCTATATGGTGTGAATTGGCAACGTTATGTTGAGTCTTCTTCAGAAAAATCTGAAAAAGGATTCTGCAATTTTATAAAGTATGCAGAAAATAAGAACGATGATAAACCAGAGAAACAAATTGAGTCGTTTTTGATAACATCAATATTAAAAGATGAAGACAATCGTTTTTTTAGATTTGTTGCACCAGAGACCAAAACAGGAAAACAATATGCAATAAGTTGGGATTCTTTGGGAAAATATTATTTTAGATATTTCCTCGCAAAGCCACCCTTAAATGTAGAAATAGATTCCAAGGATGACTATCGTAATCAAGAGATAAAGAATAATATTAAAGTATCAAATATTTTAGCAGAAGAAATACTTATCGACAAATGGAATCCGATGGAATCGAATGAACAACACAAAAAAGCAGAGCGAATTTTTCGCCCGGGCTCGATCAAGGTTTGGCTTCCAATGCTGAGGGAAGTAATCTTTAATAGACTTGGCATTTGGAACCCTGATGAAGCTAGATATTTGCTTTTCAGGAGCATATCAGAAGAAAAATGGACAAATATTGAAAACTATATTAAGAGAATGTTTAGCCATCAGATTTGGCTTGAAAAAGACCCGAATATCGATGTGGTCCTTGGCAATCAGAATATGGAGCTTACCAAGGAGTTATTCTTTCAAAAAGGATTTACCACACAATGGATCTTAGGAATTGGCTCTATCTACCCCTAAGTTAGCTTGATCGCTTCTGAGATGATTTATATGGAGACCGCCCTATCGAAGAATAATGTGCTCATCAGACTGCCTGATGAAAGGTGGCTGCATCTTACAGAGTCACATTCGGAGATGGCTGGCTACTATTCTGAGGTTTTAGAGACTATTGAAGACCCTAGCGCCGTCTATGAGGGGACCGCCGGCGAGTTCTTGGCTGCGAGAGAATTGGCAATCGATAAATACCTGGTAGTAGTTTATAAAGAAGTAGATAACAGTGACGGCTTTGTGATCACAGCATTTCTGACAAGCAAGGTTAAGCAATTAGAAAGGAGGAGGAAGATATGGCCGCAGCAGAAGTAGATAGGGTTCGTGAACTCGTGCCTCATCTCCTGGACATTCCACATAAAAAAGTCTGGGTGGACTATGATGAAGAAGCCGACGTACTTTACGTAAACTTCAAGAAGCCCAGCCATGCGGATGATTCCGAACTGACCGATGACGATGTCATCATTAGATACGAGAAGGGATCGATGGTGGGAATGACCTTCTTGCACGCTAAAAAAAATCTTGTTGCCAAAGCCCAATAGATGAGACCGCCAATGTCCAAGAATATAGAAATCGACTTTCCCACCAGCATTTTCAAATCGCATGGAGATATAATATGCCCGCCCCCGCCTGGCAGTACCACGAGCCCGACCACCCCGGCGCCGACTTTGACGCCCTGGCCGAGATCTACGACCGCAATATGCAAAAGTTCCGAGATGTTCAGGGCGAGATCGATGAGATCCTGGACTTCCTCGCCCTCCAGCCCGACCAATCCGTCCTGGAGATAGGCACGGGCACGGGGGAGTTCGCCCTGGCCGCCGCCCGCCGATGCCATCGGGTTTATGCCGTGGACCTCTCGCCAGGCATGCTGCGTTATGCCGAAAAGAAGGCCCAGATGCGTGGCGTTTCTAACGTCGAATTCTTGCCGGGCGGCTTTCTCACCTACCGGCATGAGGGCGCGCCGCTGCACGCCATCGTGAGCCAGATTGCTCTGCACCATCTGCCCGACTTTTGGAAGCAGATCGCGCTTTTACGCATGGCAGAGATGCTGGCTGAAGGCGGAAAGCTTTGCCTGCGGGATGTGGTCTACTCCTTTGATCCGGCGAAGCACGGGGAATTCCTGGATGAATTTATCTCGAAGGCAGCGGAGAAGGCAGGCCCGCAGTTCGCCCGCAGCATCTGTGAGCACGTGCGAAATGAATATTCGACTACCGATTGGATTATGCAAGGCATGATCGAAAGAGCGGGCTTAAAGATAGAAAAAGCGACGCATAGTCATGGATTCTTCGCTCTCTATCTGTGCACGAAGACGAGTCCTCTGCAGACGATTTCTCCAGCGAATGCGACTGTCCTTACGATTGGGGTGGATTATGCAAGCAAATAAGAAAAACAATTCCGAATTGCAGGATACCAAGAATCTCCTCAAGCTGGCCGATGCGGAAGCTTTGCGAAGTTTCTTGCTTTCCGAGATGGAGCGGCGACCCGATCTTTTTAATCGATTCAAAGCCGTCTTTGGTAAAGAAAGCGAGGGAAGAAGTCTGGATGATTATAAGGCGGAGGTCGAATCGCTTTACGATGATGTCGAGCATCACGGTTATGTTCCTTACGGAGAGGACGTAGATTTCTCTTCGCTAAGCGATCTGGCCGAGCTTTATATTCAGAAAGGCGATTTCCGGGAGGCAGCCAAGATCTACCAGGCCCTCTCTGAGGCCATAGCTGAGAAAATGGATGAGGTAGACGACTCAGACGGCGACTTTGGAGAAGAGTTCACCAATAGCCTGGAGGCATTCACAGACTGCATATTCAAGGCCGGACTGGATGCCGATGGCAGGAGGCCTTACATAAAATATATCTTCAACAAGTACCTGCGAGGTGATCCTGACTATTTCCAGAGCGACTATTGCATAGCTCTAGATAAGCTCTGCCGCGAAGAGTTGGACTGGCGGTACTGGAAAGAGCTGCTGGAGCCGCATATGCCTGGCGAAGTTCCCCGTGATCAGGATTGTTGGCACCATCATGGTGCGATAGAGCTGATCTCGATGAAGCTTGACCTTCATCTCAAGCTCGGGGAGAAGGATGATTTTTATGGGCTCATCGAGAAATATTACCGTTCCAGTCATGCTCTCTGTCTCAGGTATGCCCGGCAGCTTTTGGCCGATGGGGCGAAAGCGAAGGCGCGGGAGGTGGCTGAGGAGGGCGTGGCCATCTTTGAAGATCATCTTACAAAGGAGTTACGAGATTTCCTAAGTGGGATCTACAAAGATTCTGATCCGAATAAGTACCGGGATACACTACAGTCGCTATTTCTGCAGAGCGGGGATTGGCAGTATTACGGGCCGCTTAAGAAGTCCTCTAAGCCGGAGGAGTGGCAAGAGCGGCTGGGCAATTTACTATCTCACTTTGCAGAGAACAGATCTACGGACTGGTCCGGCAGGAGCAAGCTAATTGATATCTATCTTAAAGAGAAGATGTACGATCAGGCGCTGACAGAGGTACTGGCCAAGAGAAGCCTCTCCACCTTAAGATCGTATCAAAATGATCTGGCCTTCCGCTACCCTGAGCAGTACTTCAAAGTCTACCGGGAGTTGATTATTCCCTTTGCCGATAAGGGTACGGGAAGGAAACACTACCAAGAAGTCGTATCCTATCTGAAGCAAATGAAAAGCATGGAGGGCTACGAAGGGGCAGTTTCAGAGATTGTGGGGCAGCTCAGGGTAGAGCACAGGAGAAAGCCTGCATTCATAGACGAGATGAAAGAGCTCTGAAGATCTGCGATTGAAAGCGACCTCATGCTAAAGTCCAAATATGAAAAGAGAGAATAATTAAATTGATGCATAAACTCACCGCCTTTGTCTTTGGAAAAGTGCAGATGGCCGGCTACAGATCCAAGGTAGTGACCATAGCCCGAGCATTTGGCCTTAAAGGGTATGTAAGAAATCTGCAGGACGGCAGAGTGAAGATATTGGCCGAGGGCCCCCTTGACGATCTGGAGAGGTTTCTTAAGGCCATAAAAATTGAGAATACTCTTATCAAAGTTGACGATATCCAAAGCGAGTTTTCCGATGCATTGGGTGCTTACGACGACTTTTTCAAGGTGGCTGGCGAGAATGAGACCGATGCCCGGCTTGATGTTGCTGCCGGTCATCTAAAAGAACTGATTGTGGTAGTGAAAGATGGTTTTAGGGAGACGGTCTCCAAGCTAGGGGGCATGGACGGCAGCCTGAAAGAGATCTTCCAAAAACAGGACGAAATGATAGTGGAGATGAGAGGCGGCTTCAAGGAGCTATCCGGAAAGCAGGACGAGATGATCGATGCCATTGACGAAGCCCGTGCGGACGTCGTCTCCGAAGTGCAAGGCATGCGTTCGGATCTGAAGGGTCGCATGGATGAGCGGCTGCAGAGGATCGAGAGCGATGTGGTGGATATCAAGGCCCGCATGAGGCCTTAGCTCGTTGTCTTTGTAGCAGACGGTTTGATCCCTTTGGGACATTATGGCTGGACATTCCACCTAAAATATAACCTTAAGATCTTCCAGCGTGTAAATGTCAGGCTCGTTTTCAAGAATGCGTGCCAGGCTTCTTTCTGAGAGTCTCATGAGGCCCCTTGTAATTGCCCGATCTTCATCTATGAAATTCTCACCGATCGCGCATCATCTCATTTCTTTCATTAAGGCTATCCGAACTCGCCATATTATCTCTTTACTCGTTCTTTTAGTATTTATATTGCTTGATTGCCCAGGCTCTTTCAGTCGTTTCAGCCAGTGGACCTTTCAAGCCAGCGATACAAAGATCAATAGGCGCAAATTTGCCTAGCGCTTGTCGGCTTCCTCCACAATCCCTATTCTCCTCCCCCGTCAGCCCGTAAAGCCGGGCCCCCGTCGATCTGCCCGTTCGTGGCCTCGATCTGCCGCTCTAGGGCAGTCTTTTCGTGAGGCGTGCCGACTTGGGGGAGCTGTTTATGCAGGACGAGTATCTGCTGCACCAGGGAGACCATGCGAACGTGGCGAGCGACATTAGCAGGATGGGCAGATTATGTGATATGAGACAAACGCAACTGCAGAAAACGTCATATGTTGTATGCGTAATCGTGATGATCGAAGTTAACGAACCAGACTTCTGCAAGAATAACCTCATAAATGATTATCCAATTTCCGACATGGACACTTCGATAACCCGCAAGGTTTTGCGTAAGTGTTTCCCCAATCTCAGGATTTTGCAGAATTTCTCGAATCTTTTTAAGAGTTCTTTCTTTCAAAACGAGATTCTTTTTGGTCAGGCGCTTAAAATTTTTGTCGAAAAGGGGTGACGATTGCGGCGAATAATTCATGTAAATCTACAGGTTTGAAAGGTGCTCTATGAATTCGTCCGCATTTTTGAAGCGCTTTCCAAGACCAGCCCGAAGCTCTGCTTCTCCTTTTAAGGTATTGGCTACGATGCGCTCATCATCTTCGATAGACCTGTATTTCGTTTCTGGCTTCTTGACAGTCTTTGCCATCATTTAAGATCGCCTGATATGCACATGGACTCAATGCTTTAAAGACTTTCGCCAGCACATTTACCTGGCTTCCCGACTCCACAATCCCTATTCTCCTCCTCCGTCAGCCCGAAAAGCCGGGCCCCCGTCGATCTGCCCGTTCGTGGCCTCGATCTGGCCGCTTGCAGGGCAGTCTTTTCGTGAGGCGTGCCAGGCTTTCCGGGAGCTGTTTATGCAGGGAGAGCATCTTCTCCGCCAGGGAGACCAGGCGAACGACATCTTGTGGGCTGCAAAATCAATAATTGATCTGAAGCCCCATCAGTTCTATCAAAGACCTATCGTTTCCCGAGCTTCTCTCAGCGAGACAATTTTGAGCCGAAAACCTTCCGGAACCTGATAATGCCGAAGAATTTTATCGGTCGTAATAAGAAAGTCTATGCCGTAAGCTAACGAGTAGCCAAGATGGGTTCGATCTGTAGGCTGCATTCGATCTTGGCATTCACCAACGAGATTCCAGCAAATTTCGGCTGCTTCATCACTCGGCAGGAGAAAACGGATCTCCAGTTTTCTCCACAGCTCGATCAAAGCTGAGATCTGCTCCAGCTTCTGCGGATCTTTGCACTCCTTCTCGTTGGTTATGGTTTTGAAAACAGTTTCTGCCAGAACAGAGAACGGAACACAAAGTTCAAGATCAGTTTCATTTCTTATGGAAAGCTTTCTAGATTCGTTCCCTGGTTGCAAGGGCTTCTTCTTTGGTTACTGCCCAAACGATATTGCCGTTGATATCCACGGCGCCGCCATAAGGATGCTGGTTTTTCTCCGAATCGTATCTTTGGCCAACTACTTCTTCCGTCATTCTTTTTCCTCTATTTTGGTTTTGGCTTCATGAACTGAAATAGTTTTCGCCGGCTCATTTATTTGCCTGTGATCCCTCAACGATTCTTATCTCCTCCTCCGTCAGCCCATAAAGCTCGCAGACCAGAGCATCGATCTGCCCGTCCGTGGCCTCGATGCGGCGCAACAGGGCGGTCTTCTCGTGAGACGTGTCGGTTTCGAGGAGCTGTTTATGTAAGAAGAGCATCTTCTCCATCAGGGAGACCATGCGATATCGGCAGGTAGACTTCATTAGGATTATCCTTTTGACGATCGCAAGGTTAAAATTGAATCAGCCCATTAGTGGAATTAGGGGGAATAGTGTAACGTGCCGTTTACTAAAGTTGATGAAAAAGGCAGAATGGTTCTACCTAATGAGATCAGGCGCAAGATGAAAATCGCCCCTGGAGATGAATTTGTTGTGGACGAGGTCGGGCCGGACACAATTCTAATTAGAAAAGTGGATGTGCGATCCATGATTCAGGATGCGATTGAGCGCGCCAAGTCCGTAGACCTCGACAATCTCCAAAAAGAGATGGACGAAGAGGGAAACAGAGTTGCCAGAAAGATGTACAAGGTTCTTGATTGACTCCAATCTATTTATTGCGGCGGTAAAGAGCGGTTGGACGAAGAGCTCGGAACTTCTCTCTGTCCTCCTGGATGGCTCTTTCGAACTGGTTGCCAACAAATCTTTGCTTGCGGAGTATGAGAAATATGCTCAGCAACTTGATGCGCAATATGTCTTCTTCTACATGAAGAGCCGGGTTATTTTGACTGATCAGTCCGAAGCCGAGGTACAAAGATGCAAGCCATTCTTTCCTGAAAGTCAGGCATCTGATGTGGTTCATGCTGCAACGTGTCTTCATACCGCAGCAGTCCTGATCACAAATGATAAACATTTTGATAAAATAAGAGATGTAGATCTCATAAGAGTTTGGAGCATATCCGAGGCCATTAAAAATCTGCTCTGAATACCTCAAACAGGATTATCGTTCAACCATTTTCTATGCAGCATCTTCCACTATCCGAATCTCCTCCTCCTCCGTCAGCCCATAAAGCCGGGCCCCCGTCGATCTGCCCGTCCGTGGCCTCGATCTGCCGCTCTAGGGCAGTCTTTTCGTGAGGCGTGCCGACTTGGGGGAGCTGTTTATGCAGGACGAGCATCTGCTCCACCAGGGAGACCATGCGAACGTGAGGGGCGACGTCTTCGAAATGATCCAATAACTGAAAATTATTTTTTAATATAAGATATGATTCTCTCTGCCCTGATCAAAGCATCCTGAGACATTGAAGACAAACCGCTGATTGAATCGTCATAATCTGCTCTATTACGATGATTTCGCAAACGTCTTAATTCCAAGGCCAGTTTCCTTCCATTGCTTCTCTTGCCTAAGCTATAGAGCTGGCTAATGACATAACTATGGACGCTTTCATCAGGGATGGGCTTGTGCTCCACATCTCTTAGATGGTTTCTAGCGATACAAAAGGCCGCATAGTATGCCCTGCTAATTGATGAGCGAAGCCTTGCCTCATCTTTCCCACCTGATGATGCCAGACTTTTTGCCAGGCTCAAGTAGCGACACCAGTCGAAGCCTATTCGTACTCCACCTGGATGAGCAGCTTTGAGTCTGATGCATCGGAGGCATTGAGCCACCAATTATCGTCTAGTTGATCCAGTTTATCAATGGCGTCTTGCGGCGATAGATCGGTGCAGATGTAGATCACCAACTGTTTTTCGCCAATCTCGTCCGGATCAGTCACTACTTCTAAGAATAGGATCTCTGAAGGGAAATAATTTCGTATTCGATGGTAGGCCTCCATCAGCAAAGGCAAAAGATGCGGATTACTGCCCACAAAGTCGTACACATCTTTCACGATATTTAGTGTATATTTGTTATTTAGGAGTACCATGTCATGATTTAGCTTGGTATCTCCTCGATCTACGACATCCACCTCAGTGATCATCAAGATTTCTCTTCGTCGGCATGAAATAAATAGATTTCATCGGCAAGGTAGTCAGCTAGATTTAGGGCGTCTACTTGCTCGCCCCTTCCACAATCCTGATCTCCTCCTCCGTCAGCCCATAAAGCCGGGCCCCCGTCGATCTGCCCGTCCGTGGCCTCGATCTGTCGCTGCAGCGATGTTTTTTCGTGAGGCGTGCAAGCTTCGGGGAGTTGTTTATGCAAGGCGAGTATCTGCTCCACCAGGGAGACCAGAGAATCATAGCTGGCTGCATTCCAAAGATAGGGAAATCTAATATCATATCTTTCGAAGACCTATCATTTCCCGAGCATCTTTCAGCGAGACAATTTTGAGCTGAAAGCCATCTGGAACCTAATAGTGCAGAAGAATTTTGTCGGTGGTTATGAGGTAATTCATATTGTACGCCAGGGCATAACCAAGATGGGTCCTATCTGTTGGTTGCAATCGATCTTTGCATTCGCCTACCAGATGCCAGCAGATTTCAGCAACTCTATTTGTGGGCGGAAGGAATCTGATATCAAGTTTCCTCCATAGCTCGATCAAAGAGGCGATCATCTCCATTTTATGAGGATCGCTTCCCTCTTTTTCGCGAGTCAGACTTTTAAAAACAGTCTCCGCAAGTACTGAAAATGGGACACAAAGCTCTAGCGCGGGGTGATTATCGATGTGATCCAGCAGGCCGGTTGCAAGCTGTGACTTTCTATCTTTCTTGTCGGTGCTAACAGAATAGAAAAAGATATCCGTGTCGACTGCAACGTGATTCATTTCTTGCCAAAAGCCTTCTTTATTCTTTCCTTCGTCGCCTTATCTTCTTCCTCGGTAACTGCCCAGACGATCCTGCCGTTGATATCCACAGCGCCGCCGTAAGGCAACTGATTCTTGTCCGAATCGTAGATCTGCCCGACTACATATTCTGCCATTCTTTTCCTCGATCTGAGTATGGCTTCGTTCAATAATATAGTTTTCGCCGGTTCATTTATTTGCCTGTGATCCCTCAACGATTCTTATCTCCTCTTCCGTCAGCCCATAAAGCTCGTAGACCAGCGCGTCGATCTGCCCGTCCGTGGCCTCGATCTGCCGCTCCAGGGCAGTTTTTTCGTGAGGCGTGCCGACTTCGGGGAGCTGTTTATGCAAGGCGAGCATCTGCTCCACCAGGGAGACCATGCGATCATGGCGGGCGACGTCGGCGGGGTCGGAGAAATCGATGGTGCGGATGGGGAGCTGTTTGACATATACGATCTTTATCCGATAGAATCCTCCTTGCACCTTATCGCATATACCAGTCAGGACCTTGCGAATAAGGCTTGAATTAATTATGCCTAGCAAATATTTGTCATCGCTGATGATCAAATGGTTATTATCATTGCCATAATATCCTTTATCATCAAAAGCAAATGCCGCTACCTGTGCACTTATCCCAGGCCACAGTATCTTAGTTTTCTCAAACTCATCATAATAATCACAAGCTCGAAGCTCCCACCAGTATTCTCCCTTATCCCACCTCTTTTCGGCAGATTCCGCAAACGGTAACAGATGGTTTGCTATCGCTTGATAGCTATTCTTGAACCAATTCAACGCTTCACAAGCATTGTTAGATCGTTCTTTGGTCCAGCCTCGTGGAATCAAGATCAAATATTTATCAGAGACATTAGGCCCATATCTCCTAATGTCCCTCCCGACTAAGAAAGGCTTGATCAGTTCCACACTCTTTTGGTCATCTGCAATCAGATTCTCTCGTGTTTGGGCATCGATTACAAAAGCTTCGTTAAGGCCGGTAAGCACTCCTCGATATATATTTCCACCTACGTACTCGCCCAGGGGCACGCCTTTTGATTTTATCTTTCCCAGCAATTTTTGGGTTCGTTCATCAGACAGTGACCAACCCTTATCATCGAGTGCTGATTGATTCACATTGTAATGGTTCTCCTTGACATAATCGTTCAAGCTCGGGAAGTCTAAGGTTTTGACTTGAGTTACCTCGAAACTTGCCCGAGGAGCACTCTTTGTGATGCGCATTATGCAAGGATAGGTAGTAGCTCCCTGGAACACCTGGAGATCCCCAAAGTCGATTATATTCTCTATGCACTGTTCCTTCTTCAGCCATTTGCGCATGGGCTGGCCGTAGTTCGCCCTCATCCACTTGTTGGCGACGATGTATGAGAAAATGCCTGTTTCTCGGAGAAGAGATACGCCGCGTTCAACAAAGTAGGTGTAGAGGTCTGCCGTTCCTTGAAATACCTTGTAGTGCTTCTGGAAATAACCTTTGAACTCGCCCAGCCCCTCCTGTCTCACATAAGGCGGATTGCCTATCACCACATCGAACCCGCCCTTCAGAAAGATCTCCCGAAACTCCCTTTCCCAGTCAAAGGGATTGATCCTGGCAATCTCCTCCTCACAGAGGCCCGGATTGTCCTTCAGGATATCCCAGCCGACGAGCGAGTTTCCGCACTTGATGTTCCGGCTCAAATCGGGCAGCGCCCTCTCTGCGAAGAGCTTGAGCTGCTTGGAAATCGTCTCCTGGTTCTCGCCCTCCAGCACCTTGAGCAGCAGTGAGAGCTTGGTCACCTCCACCGCTTGCCTGTCGATGTCCACGCCGTAGATGCTGTTCAGCAAAATTCGCTTGCGCTCTGCCGTGGTCAGCTTCCATTCCTCGCCCCGGCCAAGGTAAATGGGCAGCTCCGGCTCCCGGCTCTGCCCCCTCTTGCCCGTCGCTGGGGCCGCAGGTGCGGGAAGGAGCCGCCTGATCTCAGACATCCTGCCGCTCTCCATCAAGGGCACCAGATTTTGTATGTACCATTCCTTATGCCAGTCCAGAAGATGCTGATAGGCCACAATGAGAAAAGAGCCCGAACCGCAGGCCGGGTCGAGTACTCGCAAGGCGGCGGCCTCTTGCAGCGTCTTTTCTTTGAGAAGCGGTGCAATCGTATTTTGCACAATGTACTCGACGATGTAGGCAGGCGTGTACTTGACTCCGCCTGCCTTCTTTACCTCCGGCTTGTCCTCCACCAGGGCGTTGTGGCTTTCATCCAGCCGGATGACCTTGCCCAAAAACTGCTCGTAAATCTTGCCCAAAATTTCGGCGGGAAGGACGGAGAACTCGTAAGGGCTCTCCGGGAAATAGAGGCGCTTGATGATATTCTTGAGGGTCTCATCATCGATCACAAGCCCCGGCGTGATGGTATCCGGATTCTCCCGGCCCGGCTCCTTGCCGAAATGAAAGATCCCTGAGTTGTAGCGATCGTCCGCTTGGAGGAACAGCTCACAGAGCCTGAGATAAACCCTCTCTCCGCTCAGCAGGTCTTTCAGGCGCATGTAACGTTCGATGCCCCGGTCCTCGCAGATTCGCAAAAAAATGATTCGATCGATGATGGTCTGAACGGCAAAGTTGAGGCTTACCGTGTCTAGCAAGGGATTGTGCCGGGCAAGGCTTTTAGCCAGCATCTCCCGCCACTCTGAGATGTCGTCCAAAAGGGCAGCGTCCACTCTTTTGTCGCCCCGCTTTTGTGGCAGAGATTGCACATATTTATCGAGCGAACCCTCCAGCACCGCCTCCCTGGAAAAGAGGGCGGCAATCTTTGGCCACTTTTCTGCATATTGATCATACCGGAAATACAAAAGCCGCGACTTCGTGGATTTATCATCCTTGGAGGGGCGCGCCCGGCAGTAGTAGACTGAGAACTCCTCAAAGTCGGTGAGAATGGAGATGGCAAGATCTGCAGACCAGGCATACCGCCTTATCTGGTAAGCAGGATAGACACCGGATTCGATATTTATGGAGGGCCTCTTCACTTCCACGAAGAATTTTCTCTTGTCGAAGAGGCGAAAGCTGTAGTCAGGACTCTTGATCTTTCCCTCAACATCGATTGCATCCTCTTCTTTGACCTCTCTCTTATCGGCGCGGCATTCATGTTTATGGTAGACGTCCCACCCCAGCGCCTCAAAAAAGGGATTGATGAACTCTGTCCTAAGTTCGGTCTCATTGTACTGGCTGGATCGATAGATATCCTGATCGCGCTCGAACTTCTCCATCAGCTCGATGATCTTTGCGGGTGCCGTTGTCACTGATGCCTCTGCTTCTGCCTCGGGTGCCTCTACCTGCAATTTCTTTGCCCTCCGGCGCACTCATTAACCGCTCTCCCGAAAAAGCTTCTGGCAGGAATGCTTCAATGAAACTTTCAATCTTCCTACTGCCTACTAAAAAACGTCCCGCAAAGTCCCGGCCTAAAGACCACAAAGCCGATATACCACTTTATCTTAGCGCATAGCGAAAGGCGAGATTAAAATGCTTATAGGAATTGATGTGGGCGGCACCACCACCGATGCCGTTGTCGTGGATGGCAATAAGGTGGTTAAGACCGCATATGTGCCGACAGATCACGATAACCTGTTGAAGTGCTTGCTTTTGGCCTTGGACGAGCTGGTGCAGGGCATCGATACCGGCAAGATCGAGCGAGTGGTCCTGAGTACTACCCTGATTACTAATATGATCGCAGAGGGCAAGACCGATCCCGTGGCTTTAGTGCTCATACCGGGGCCGGGAACCAATCCTCGGGACTACGCGCTGGGCGAGAGCATCATCTTGGACGGTGCTATCGATTTCCGGGGCAAAGAGATCGAAAAGCTCCGTGAGCCACAGATCAAAGAGGCCGGGGCAAGTATTCGGGGCCAGGGCCTTTCCCGCGTGGCCGTGGTTGGAAAATTCTGCCAGAGAAATCATGCTCACGAGCTAAAGGTTGGCGAGATATTGGCCGCAGCGCTGCCGGGTGCCAAGATCGAGCTGGGGCATAAAGTCTCCGGCCAGCTCAACTTCCCCCGCCGGGCAGCGACAACCATGCTTACTGCCGCTACCATTGACAGCTATGAGCGTTTTGCCAAAGACGTGGCAAGAGCTCTCAAGGAGCGCAGGATTTCTGCACCCATCTACATCCTCAAGGCGGACGGCGGTACTCTGCCCCTGGACAAATCGGTACAGATGCCGGTAGAGACCATCTTCTCCGGGCCTGCCGCCAGCATTATGGGCGTTTTGGCGCTGACGGATCCGGGCCAGAGCAGCGTGGTCGTGGACATCGGCGGAACCACCACCGACCTGGCTCTCATCCTCTCCGGCAAGCCCCTCCTCTCGGCCAAAGGGGCGCGGGTTGGCTCTCTTCTCACCCAGGTGCGGGCCTTTGCCGTCAAGTCGGTAGCCATCGGCGGCGACAGTGCTGTAGCCGTCTCCAGTTGCTGTGGCAGCCTGACAGTCGGGCCGCACCGGGACGGCGCGCCGCTTTGCATGGGCGGGTACGGGCCCACGCCCACCGATGCTTTGCGGGTTTTGGGGCTTACCCAGATCGGCGACGCCGCCAAGGCTGAGAAAGCCATGCAGATCGTGGCTCAAAGCCTGGGCTGCACAGCCATGCAGGCCGCAGAGAAGGTCGTTGATGCTGTAGTGGACAAGATCGTCTTTGAGATAAATGAGATGTTCCGGGAATGGGAGCAGGAGCCTGCTTACCGCATCTGGGAGATCCTGAAAAGAGAGAAACTCTCTGCCCAAAGCGTTGTTGGCGTGGGCGGAGGCGCTCCCCCCCTCGTGCCGCTGGTGGCCGCCCGGCTGGGGGCAGCAGCCATTGTGCCTCCGTATGCGGCCGTGGCCAATGCCATCGGCGCTGCTGTGGCCCGGCCCACCCTAACCCTGAACCTGCACATCGACACAGAGAAAGGCGAATTTAGCGTGGCTGAAGAAGGCCAGACCGGCAGGGTGACAGACCAAAAGATGACCCCCGATGACGCAGAGCGGCTGGCCCGGCGGCTTTTGGGGGAGCGGGCGGCGCTTCTCGGCATCGGCGAGTATGCCGGAGAGGCTGAGGTTACTTACAGCGAGGTTTTCAATATGATTCGAGGCTGGTCAACCGTGGGAAGGCTGATGGACGTGCGAATGGAAATTCCGGCCGGTCTTCTACCCTCCTGGGGGAGGTGCTGAAGATGTCCACTCAAGGCAAGACGGGTCTCATATTCTTCCCCGCCTTTGACTGGGCCATCTCGCCCACTCACCCGGAACGAGAGGAGCGGCTGCTCTACACCCGTGACCAGATCTTCGAGGAGGGGCTGATGGACCTGCCCCAAATTGAGGAGTACAAGCCCCGCCTGGCCGAGGAAAAGGACGTGGCTCGTGCCCATTTTTGCGTTCCCGATGTGGGAAGCCAGGTGACAAAGGCGCACCTCATCGCCGCTGGCAGCACCCTGACCCTGGCTGATGCCCTGGAGAAGGGCGAGATTAGAAACGGCTTTGCCCTGGTCAGGCCGCCGGGCCATCACAGCATGCGTGTGGTGCACGGCAACCGCGGCTTTTGCAATATCAACAACATGGCCATTCTGGTCGAGTACCTGAGAACCAAGTACGGCCACAAGAGGATCGCCGTCATCGATACCGATGTGCATCACGGCGACGGAACCCAGGATATATTCTGGCATGACCCGGATGTGCTCTGCCTATCCTTCCACCAGGACGGCCACACCCTCTATCCCGGCTCGGGCTTTGTCAACGAGATGGGCGGACCTCAGGCGCTGGCCAGAACGCTGAACGTTCCCCTGCCCCCCGGCACCACGGACGAGGGCATTCACTACGTTTTGGACAATCTTATCCTGCCCATCCTCGATGAGTTCAAGCCCGATTTGATCCTGAACTCAGCCGGCCAGGACAATCACTACACCGATCCGCTGGCCAATATGCGCTTCTCAGCTAACGGCTACGCCCGGCTCAATGAAAAGCTGGCTCCCGACCTGTGCGTCCTGGAGGGAGGCTACGCCGTGGAGACGGCCTTGCCTTACGTGAACACGGGCATCATCCAGGCCATGGCCGGCCTCGATTACTCTCACGTCAAGGAGCCGGACTATGTGCCCGGTCGCTTCGTGCAGACGGAGGGAATGGTGCGGGAGATCGAGCACACCGTGGCCCAGGTGCAGAAGATCTGGGTGCAGAGGGACGAGCTGGTGGCGCAGGCGCTGGAAAGCCTGGGCGACTTCTACCGCAGGAAGAGGCGCGTCTTCTACGACACGGACATGATCAACGAGAACCAGGAAGAGGTAGTTCGCCTCTGCCCGGACTGCGCCGGTTACATGACGATCAATACATCCGCCCAACGCGGATACGGCATTTTGAACAGCGCCTTTTGCGTCTCCATTCCCCGCAAAGCATGCTCCTCCTGCCGGGATGACGCCAAAGAGGAGTATGCAGAGCATGTGGACGACAAAAGGATAGGTTATGTCTTGATGCAGGACAAGGACAAAGACAAGTTCAAGTTCTACAATAACATGACCCGAACAGAGAGGGGATACTAGAGTCTGGAGATGGGCGGAAAGCCGTCTGGCTTTCCGCGCTCCCTCCCGTTCTATCGATATTAATGCATTTTCTATTCTTTGCGCTATTCCGTTCGCTTGATGACGATGGTATCAGATATCCTATTGAATAAACGCTGCCGGCTTTCGCGAAGAGCAAACCAGCCTATGAGACAATCGACGGGAAGCAGAAATGCCTTTCCAAATGACTCTACCGCCGCGTCTCTAAATCTAATGCTCTCTCCAAGAGGACCTGTTACAACTATGTTAAATATCATCTTCCCCAGCGACTGACCTCTATAACCTTCCAATGCTGTCCAATAAATGAATAGTATTGCTGCCAGCAGAAGGGCTCCGCTAATGCCTAACGCATTAATTTTTAAGACGATCGCAATTCTGTACCAGAGGATGCCCATAAGAAGGACATCAATCAACCAGGCCCAAAAACGATCGTTCCAGCTTGACAATACTATTATCTCATCCATTAGCAGGCCTTCTTCTGCTTCTTTCGGTACATGTATCCCCCTGCTGCTATTATGATAATGAGAACAATCCCGGCGGGCAGGAGCAGTGATGTGGGGGCGGCCTTGACCATAACGGGTATCTTCATGCTCTCCGAGATGACGGTGTCGCCGCTCTCGTCAGTATACTTGATCTCGCTGTTAATGGCGTAGTCCTTGGGCGTGGCATCGGAATCGACGTCCACCCGGAAGACCACCGTCTTCTCCTCCCCAGGCAGCAAGGTGCCGATGAAGGCCTGATCGTCAGTAGATGAGATGGGCTTGAAGATGGACAGCCTTGCCACTGCATCCTTGATGGGGTCCTCACCAATATTTTTGTAGGTGGCAGAAATTGGCGACTTCTTGGCTCCGGTGGAGAGAACACCGGTGTTATTCAAGATCAGAAAGTCCGCCTGCTTCTTGACGGTGATGGTGATGGGCAGCGTCTGGTTGGCCTTCTGGTAGATGTAGGATTCTCGGAAATTTGCCAGAGCGGGAGAGCTTCCGCTGCTAACAAGGGTCGAGGCATAGACCCGAACATTGTCCTGATAGTCGTAAGAGATATTCAGATGGAGCGGATATTTTCCAGCAGGAGCGTGCTCCCCGATCTTCAGGGTGAACTTCAAGGGTGCTTGGGTCTTGTCTCCCGATTTAAGGGACTGTACCACCTGGTCGCCGGACTTTACATCGATCTGCCGGCCTTCCGAGCTGAGGCTGGCGGTGATCCCCAACGCAGTGGGCTTCTTATACTCCTCCTGCAGTTCGGCCGCAGCTAGCGCGAACTCTTTGGGGTTTTGCGGTGTCAGATCCTCTTTGAAGCCGAGGATCCTTCCGTAGTTGGTCAGATCCAAATACAGCGTAACGGTATCTCCGCGCTCGAACTCATTCGTCCCGGAAACACTGGCGGAGAGATCCGGACTACCGTACATGGTATAGTAATTGTCTCCTCCAAGCTCATAAGGTATGTAGGTATTCTGGGCAGAAGCCGTAGCCAGAAGTGTCAACATTATAGCCATAGCTATGGCAAACTTAATTTCCATTGATTTTTCTCCCCGATTGATTATTGATTAGCGCAATTGCTTTTTTAAGGTCCTGTTTAGCATTCTCAAATACTTCACGTTGAATTTCCATGCGAATCGCTAAGACAACGAATACTGTGAAGGTGGTGAGGAGGGCGAGGACTACCGACATCACAGTCACCACCCCGAAGTTGCTGATGATGTTGAAGGGCGATGCGATCAGAGCGGCAAAACCAAAGATCACGGTCATTCCCGACGCTATCAGAGCCGAACCTATACGGTTGGCAGTGATCTTCATTGCCTCATAGGGGTCGCCGACATTGCCTAGCTCCTCATAGAAGCGTTCCATCATCAGTATGGCATACTCTGAGCCGATTCCCAGGACCAGAGCGCCTAACGTGGCCGTGAGGGGGGTATACTTCAGGCCGCCATAGTACATGACCAGGCCCATCCAGCCTATCACTACGAGCATGGGCAGCACAGGCAATAAGGCCTTGATGAGATCTCTGTATATTATCAGGAGCAGGATGAATATCAGGACTAAGCCGAACAGCGACATCTCCACTCTGCCTGATGTCAGAGCAGTCATAACTGTGGTCATAAGCACCGACTGGCCAGTTATCCTGACTGAAATCCCAGGAGGCGGGGTATTCCAGGCCAGGTCATCTTCGTACGACGCGATCAATCGTGACATGCCAACCGTTCCCAGATTGTTCTGGACATCGCCAATATTTACATTAACAACTGCGAGGTTATGGCCGTTCAGGTAAGCATTGGTTACGGATGAGGGCAGAGCGGCAATTATCTCCCTTATTCTTGTTTTATCATCCGGCAGCTCTCCACCATTGGCTGCTTTGACATAGGTGGCGATGCTTGTAGTACTTTCCGTCCGGTCTTCTCTGGCTGTCAACAGGTAGCTTTCGAAATCATCTATCCACCGAAGATTTTCTGGGTCCGTAACATCGTCAGCCTGAACTAGGAAATTAATTGAGTCCGTCCCGCCATAGACATTTTTCATATGTTTCAGATCAATCAGAGGGGCCAGGTCCTGGGGAATGAAATTCTTAGAATCCGTCTCTATGGGGACCAGTGTGTCGGCATAATTTCCTGCCAGGGCTAAGAGCAGAGCCACGACCAGCACTGCCTTCCATCTTTCGATACTGTATGTTGCAGTCTTCTGAACGATTGCCCCAAATGATGAGCCTTCCTCAGAATGGCCTTGTGTCTTCTTCTTTCTGGGGGATCTTTTTTCAGACTGATAAAGGATTGTCACGTTCACAAAGAGGGCGGAGAGGTAGCACATGATAAGGCCGATGATGCAGATCTTTCCGAAATCGTTGATCATGGGCACAGCGGAGCTGAGAAGCGAGACAAAGCCTGCAATGGTTACAGTCAGAGCGATTATTACAGGAAAGGCCACATGGTTTATGGTATTGATGGCAGCGTCCAGAATGGGTTCTCCTTTGCTTAACTCTTCATCTATACGGTTGTGGAATTGTATGGCATAGTCTATGCCTATTCCAATCATAATGGGAAAAGCGGCAAATGTGACCATGCTCATGCGTATATGGAAAAGACCCATGGCCCCGAAGGTCCAGATTATGCCCAGTAAGACCACGGGTATGGGGAGGAGAGACCATCTGACATGCCTGAAGAACAAAAGCAGGGCTACAACCATCAGCACTCCACACAGGGCAAGGATCGAGCCGTTGCTACTGTTCATCAGCTCTGTAATTGATGCCTGGAAAGATGGGTCGCCCGTGACGATGGTGCTATACCCAGCAGGAAATTTTGCGAAATCGACTGCATTATTTATTTCCAGGAGGAGCTTGCTTCGTTGTGCCTCAGAAAGGATGCCAGTAGTAGGCATCCCCACAATCATTCTGGAATGTTTGCGATCAGGCATTAGGCCCTGGACACTTGTGCCTGCGCTGGCCAGGATCTCGTCTATCCTCTCCTGAGAGGGGATACGGCGAATGCCGCTTGTCTCATATTCCGCATCGGCTACGACGTCGGCTATGCTCGATACACCCGTAACATGTTCAACCTTCTTCATGTGATCGGACAGAAGCAGGCCGGCGGAAAGAACTTCGGCTTTTGCCACATCGTCGCCATCTATCATTATCATATTGCCATCAGAGCCGAAGTTTTCCTGGTAGAGATGATCATATAGCTGATAGAGGGCCGAATCTTTTGACACAAAGGTCTCTGTAGTCATGCCCTGGCTCTCTATATATTGAGCGTAGTGAAAAGAGCCCAGAGTCATGAGGACTGCTATGGCTATGATTATTGCGGGATTTCTGGTAATCCACACCCCGAGTCGTTCCAAGCCGATCATGCCAATAAAACCTTCTATTCGGATTTTGCAGAACGAACCGAATAGACACAAAATACTTAAACTTTGTGATTGATTTGATTATTGTGAACGATGAAGAAATGCTGGCGCTAAAGAAGCCCATTATTGATGCATGCATCATAACCTCCAAAAAAAATGGTTGGAGCGATGCCATGGGGATACTCAGAGGCACCCTCTTCCTGGAAAACGAACCCATGTCCCTTGATGCGTTAGCAGAGAAGACCGGCTACAGCAAAACGACAGTGCGCTCTAATATGAGCTATCTCGAAAACCTGGGCCTGGCGCGCCGCGTGGTAGGTCCGCTGGGCAAGCAGCATCGCGATAAGCAGCATCGCTATGCTCTGGAGACAGACACGGAAGCGATGAGGCCGGTGGTCCTGTCTGCAGCAAAGCAAGAAGTCCATTCGGTCTTACAGGCTCTTAATCAAATCGAGAAAAATCTTGAGGGTCACAGCCTGGAAGCTGAGAAAATGAGCGCTATCATGATGAAAACAAGACAATTTTATGAGGAGATGGACAGAATTTTGCACCTCATGGACCAGTACACTCTGAAAGAGCTTATTGAGCTTTTAGAGAGAAATAAAAAGTAGAATTGGCCAATCCGATAATGTGACCTAATGCATATGACTAACCACGCGAAAGAGCTTGAGGCGGCAGCAAAGGACATTAACCTCGAATCCTTGCAAGCGGCAAAGGATGCCATCGCCGCATCCTGCGCTGAGTACGTTCGTTGGGCCGACCTCTTCTCCTGCCGCCTGGAGAGCGTCGATCCTGGCGAGCTGCACAAGTTCACCCGTGCCCTGGCGCTCACCCTGCTCGGCCACCTGCCTACCCGGCCCGGCACCTGTCCTTTCTGCATCCAGTACGACCGGGATCGAGCTTGTACCGGCTGCGGCTACGCAGCCACGCACGGCCGATGCGATGCAGAAGATTCCGCTTTCAGCCTCTTCATCGAGGCCTTCCAGGAGCTGGGACGGGCGATATACCAGGATACAGGCAAGCTTTGCTGCTCACCCCATGATGCCCGGATGCATCTCAATTTATTCCTCAAGGTCTCTCGTGAGGTGGCCATGAAACTGCAAGAGGATCTTCCTCCGGCCGGAGCAGAGCGGCTTATGGAGCTGAAGGCTGCATATCTCGATACAATGATCTGGCTTCTTCCGGTACTGCTTTTAAGTAAAGAGGTCCAAGAGAGAAGTCTTCTGGTGAGATGGATGCTTTTGAATTACTGGTGAAGCAAAGGTTAATTGATGAAGCTGCCGTCAAGTCCCAGGATGCAGACCTGCACAAGCTCGGATCTCAGAAAATGCGCTCTTATCATCGCCACCCTCACCTCCTTCCTGCCGCCCTTCATGGCCTCTTCCATCAACATTGCTCTCCCCGCCATTGGTGCCGAGTTCTCCATGGATGCCATCCTTTTAGGCTGGATCGCCACCAGCTATCTGCTCTCTGCCGCCGTCTTCATGGTGCCCTTCGGAAAGATCGCCGATATCTACGGCATGAAGAAGGTCTTTTTCCTGGGTCTCGCCGTATTCACGGCATCATCCCTGATTGCCTTCTTTGCACCCACTTCCACCATCCTTATCGGCTCACGAATTTTGCAGGGCATCGGCAGTGCCATGATCTTCGGCACGGGAACGGCCATTTTAGTCAGCGTATTCCCGGCGCAGGAGCGGGGCAAGATTTTAGGAATCAATGCCGCCTCCGTCTACCTGGGCCTATCATTGGGGCCGTTCCTGGGGGGACTGCTCACTGAGTATTTTGGCTGGAGAAGCCTCTTTCTCATCAACGTTCCCCTGGGCCTCATTCCGCTGGCCCTGGGGATGTGGAAGCTGAAAGGCGAGTGGGCCGGAGCCAGGGAGGACAGATTCGACCTTACTGGATCGGCGATCTACAGTCTGATGATCGTGGCTGTTATGTTCGGTTTTTCTCTTCTTCCTGCGTGGGAAGGGGCCGCGTTGGTCCTGGTTGGGGTGGCAACCTTTCTCCTGTTCATCCGCTGGGAGTCGGGGGTGGCCTGTCCGGTGCTGGACGTGCGCCTCTTCAAAAATAATCGGGTCTACGCTTACTCCAATCTGGCGGCGCTCATCAGCTACAGCGCCACCTTTGCCATAACCTTCCTCTTGAGCCTCTATCTGCAGTACATCAAGGGGCTCGCGCCCGATCAGGCCGGGCTGATTATGCTGGCCCAGCCGGCCATGATGGCCATTTTTTCCCCATTTACGGGAAGGCTCTCCGACAAAATGGAGCCGCGCCTGGTGGCCACCGCTGGAATGGCACTCACATTTGTGGCCGTCTTGGCATTCGTCTTTTTAAGTGCAGAGACAAGCCTCATTTTCATCGTGGCCTGCCTCATCACTCTGGGCCTGGGGCTGGCATTATTCACATCGCCCAACACCAATGCCATCATGTCCTCAGTAGAGCCGCGCCACTACGGCGTTGGGTCTGCAACTCTTGGAACCATGCGTCTGGTGGGGCAGGTCGCCAGCATGAGCTTTGTCATGATGGTCTTCTCGCTTTATCTGGGAAAGGTGGAGATCACGCCCCAGTATTATCCCCTGTTCCTTTCCAGCGTCAAGGTGGCCTTTGCCGTCTTTTCTGCTCTCTGCATTCTGGGGATTTTTGCCTCTCTGGCGAGAGGGAAACTGAGAAAAGGAGAACAGGGATAAAGAGAATTCCGGCGAGTGTCAAATGTAATGTATCTGCTGCCTGTCCCTGTGCCCCCGGATCTCTGCCGTGCTCCGCCCCTCGCCCCGCGCCGCCTGTCGCCGCTCCCGCAGCCGGGCCCGCATGTTCGCCAGCTCCACCCGGACCCCCTGCCGGCAGGTCGCTCTGATGCCGCCAGTATTTACAAAAAATTTACCAAAAATTTATAATTACCGATAGATTAACGGTATCACGACAACAAGTAACGAGTCTCTTTGAAGCGCCCCTCTTTTCGCAGGAGACCGCTTTTCTGCATCTTCTGCAGCAGATACCCTGCCTTAGTATCACCAATTGCCAGCAGCTTCTCGGCTTCGGCTCGCTTTATTGAGCCATGCTCCTTTATGTAGGCTTGAACCTTCAACTCGGCACCGCTTAGGGCTAAAGAGCCTGGTTTCACCTGATAGAACCTCACCAGAAACGCCGTCCTCTTGTCCTCGAAAACCGGCGCTGGTAGCCCTCTTTTCTGCATAGCATCCAGCATGGCATCTATGCCGCTGCCTCTGTTCTCCACCAGCTGCAAGTCTTCCATGAGCTGCACCAGCAGCAGATTCCTGGTGGACTGGCCTTCTTTCAGCTCGTCAACGGTGACACCGCCATAAAGCCCTCCTGGATTCTGGACCTCCAGGCGGTCGGCAAACATCCGCACCTGAATGTGACTGCCGCGCACGAAGTGGCTGTAGTCCCGGTGGGTCGGCGGTCTGCCAGCTCCCTGGCCTTTTAGCCTTCTGGCCGCCAAGGCTACGAAATAAGAATTTCATGAGCAAACACGCACAAATTTCTCATAATTCGTCAAGCTTATATAAATGATTGATAGATAATGAGATTATGTGGCTTAGCGAGAGTGAGATTGAGACCCTGGTGCTTATCGCCGGAGCAGAGCAAGCCCTGCATCCAGCGGACCTCTCCCTGGCCCTGAACCTTCGCCCAGAAACCATCTCTCGAATAGTCACCAGCCTCGCAAATAAGGGCCTGTTGGAGCGAAAAGATAGAGAGATCGCTCTGGCCAGGACTCCTGCCGCAGAATCCTTCAAAAGGCTCTACTTCGCCCACCGGGCCTCTCCCTTCTCGCTACTGTTTGCAGACAGACGAATTGATCTGCTCTCCCGAATAAAGAGCGAACAGAAGAGCGTCCAGGTGCTTGAGGAAGAGACAGCTATCCCTAAAAAGACGATCTACCGCTATTTAAAAAGCCTCCTCCGCCTGGGCGCAGTGAAGCGCACCAAAAAGGACAGGGCCTATCTCTATTCCTTGAATAAAATCTTCTGGCAGGAGATCGAAGACTTCGTGGCTGCCATCCTGGAATACCAGGCCCTGCGTCTCGTGCCCAGTGAGGCCCTGCTCATCAAGAGCTACAGGGACAGCGTGCTCTTCAAGAGCATGAGGCCGCAGGACGCCACATTCACCTCCTTTTCCGCCTACGAGGATTACGGGATCGAGCTTTTCCTGCGGGATAACTACTACACCCTGCCCAAAAGGGAGCTGTCCATCCAGGAGATATTCATCCACTCCCTGGACTCGGCAGGCGAGCTGCAGCAGAAGCTTTTTTGCGTACTATTCTATCTGAAGAACAGAGATAAATTGGAGGGAATCGATCATCCCATGATGAAGGATCTGAAAGCAGTGCTGCAGGGCGAGAAGATCAGAGACTATCCAACCCTGGAAGACATCGAGGACAGGACAGATCTCTATGATATCCAACTTTAGCCGGATCTCCAGGCGAGAGGAGATTAACGAGCTTTTCGAGCAGCTCGGCCAGGTTCTGGAGCAGAAGGTTGAGGCCCTGCTCATCGGCGGAGCTGTGATGCTGGAGCTGGGGCTCAAAGACGCCACCAAGGATATCGATGTCGTCTGCCGGAGCGAGGAGGACAAGGAGAGGCTGCTTGCTGCCGCCAAGGCCCTGGGCTTTGAGATCGTCGGCCCGGAGAAGAGGCATGAACGGCTGGGCGTCAAGCGGCTGGCAGTGAAGGGCGGGCGCAATCTGGACGTCTTCGCCGAGCGGATCTCCTATGACTTCGACCTCTCCGAGGCTATGTGGCAGAGGGCTACTCGAATCAGGTCCTTCGGCGGCCTGGTGATTAGGGATGCCTCCCTGGAGGACATCTTCATCATGAAGCTGATCGCCAACCGGCCAGGGGATGCCAAAGACTGCGCCGCTCTTTTCTCTGCTGTCTTGGACTATGATTCCGTCTACCGGGAAATAGAGGCGCAGTACCGCAAGGCTGGCGAGGCGAAAGAGAAGATCTGGATCAACTACATCGAGGAAGGCATAGCTCGGCTGCTGGATAACGACTTGACCATTCCCATAGGCGACAAAATATCCTTCTTGGCCTCTGAGTACCACGAGAAATTATGAAGGGATTGGGCTGGTTAATGGCAGCGCCTGACTGTGGTGGCTGCTCAAGGCACCAAAGAAGGCTTGCCGTCCTCTTATTGGCCGCCCGCGCCCTTGTGCATTTGCCGGTGGGTGTATTTGGTGAAGGCTAATGTCTTAATGAAGAGTCAATATTATATACTTGGTTGATTCTATAATAATACAATGCGTTTGAGCGAAAATGAGATCAGGGCACTGGTTCTAATCACCCGCTCCCAGGTGCCTGTGCACCCCCATGATCTCCATGAGGTGCTGGACCTTCGGAGTGAATCCGTCTCCCGCATCATTACCGGCCTGCAAGATATTGGCCTGGTGGAACGGGCGGGAGGCAAGATCCTGCTGGCCGGCACGCCCCCAGCAGAGGCCTTCAAGCGCCTCTACTATTCTCATCGCGCCTCTCCCCTGCCGGAGATCCTCTCTGGCCGGCGGGTGGAGCTCCTCTCCCGGCTGGGCCAAAGCCCCAGGAGCCTGGAAGCGCTGGCTGAAGAGACGGGCATCTCCAGCGATACCGTTTACTACTATCTGCAGGGCCTTCGTCCACTGGGAATCGTGAGCCGTTCCATGCAGGGCAAAGCTTACCTCTACTCCTTCAACTACATCATCTGGCCGGAGCTGAAGGATTTCGTAACCTCTCTGCTGGAATACCAGGTGCTGCGCCTCGTTCCCAGGGAGGCACTGCTCATCAAGAGCTATGAAAATAGCGTGCTCTTCAGAAGCCTCAGGCAGCAGGACGCCACGCCTACCTCCTTTAGCGCCTACAGCGAGTTCGGAATCAAGCTGGGCCTGCGGGACTATTACTACACCCTGCCCAAGAGGGAGCTTTCTATTGGGGAGATCTTCATCCATTCCCTTGACTCCGCGGAAGACTACCGCCAGAGGCTATTTTGCATATTGTTTTACCTGAAGAACAGAGATGAATTGAAAGATGCCCGACATCCCATGATGAAGAGCATAAGAGCAGTGCTGAGGGGAGTGCATATCAAGGGCTACCCCACTGTGGAAGAGATAGAAGAGCAGGCGGAGCTTTATGGAATCAATGATATCGAGCCGTGAAGAGGTCGAGGAGATACTGAAGGGCCTGGGCGAGCGCCTTGCTGTGCCCGTCCAGTTTCTGGTCATAGGCGGAGCGGCCATGCTGGAGTACGGCCTGAAGGACGTGACCAAGGAGATCGGCAAGCTACTTTCCGAGATATGGCGGATCAAGGGGCTGGCAGAGCAGGAGTATGGGCCAAAGCCTCCGATCACCAAGAAGCTCGCCAGCATGCATGCTGATGCCCAGGCGCTGCTGTAGGAAAAAACCGGGAAGCTGTAGCGATAGATGTGCCCGCGCCTTATCACTTGAGGACGATCAAGCAGATTTATCAATCGCCTCCAGCACCTGACTTCGCTGCTGAGCATTTCTCCACCCCCAGCCCGCCCGGATCTCTGCCGTGCGCCGCCCTCGCCCCGCGCAGCCTCTCTGTCCCGCGGTGAATTATGTTCGGCTACTGCCCCAGGTTGTGATGAAGGGCAGGCAGACATCTGCCCAGGCGAGGGTGTCTGCCAGGACTGCTACCTTGCTGAAGTGCAGGCCGAACTCCAGGAGGTGAGAAAGTGGACTGGCCCCCTGATATCTTGAATGCTCAATCGTAGCGCTGCATTGTTCTTTTCATTTGCTTCCCTCCATGAGTTGCTTTTGCCTAGCTCATTGGAGAGCTACCTGGGGATCATAGGTGGAGGACCTCACGCCCAAGACCGTAGCTCGCAGGGCTACTACGAGCACGATTATGAGTGCTTTTTGGCGGTGCTCAAGAAGAACGGAAAGAAACTGGACAATCGATCCGGCCAGACGGGAGCCGGCAGAGGCGGTACGGGCCGAGTTCGAGGGGTCGCTTCGCAAGCTTCTGCCACTGCGGGAGAGGATCAGGAAGACGGACGAGCTGATCGATGCAACGGTGTACAAGCTGTAAGGGTTGACGGAAGAGGAGATCGGGATTGTGGAAGGGAATAAGGCATGAGAATGGAATTTCATAATTTATACGTTTCTTCATTTCTTCTGGCGACAACGGCTATGAGAATTTCTTTGTCTTGCTGATCAATTCGATAGATTATTCTGTAGTTGCCTACCCTTTTTCTTCGAACATCGTCATAGCCCTTTACCTTTATTGTACCTTTCTCCCAAGGGTTATTGCTGATCTCCTGAATGCCTATTTTAATTCTTTCTTTTAGCTCTGGATCGAAGGATTTTATTGTCTTGCAGCTTTTGGGGGAGAAAATGACCCGGAAAATCATCCAAATACTTCTTCGAAAGTCTGATATCTGCCCTTCGCCCTTTCGCTTAATGCTTCTTTGAGCAAATCCTCTTCATCATCGTTAAGAACTTCCTCGATATTCAATATCTTAACGGTTATCAAGTCTGAATCTATCTTTGACGGGTCCAGAACTCGAAGATTTCCCTCTTCATAAATAGCTTCGACGACATCCATCGGAATCACTTTAACTTGTAGTCTTTAGTTTATAAAAATATCTGTCACAATCTACTTTCAGGAAGGGGCAATTTCATCGCAGGCCAGGAAAGGTCAGAGGTTTCCTAGGCTGGCTATCGATCCAGCCCGCCGGGAGCCTGCACAGCTGCTCCGGGCCGAGTTCGAAGCGTCGCTGGGCAAACTGCTGCCCTTGAGGGAGCGGATCCTGGCAGACGGATGAGCTGATCGACGGAGGCCCGGCTGTACGCTCTGACGGAAGTGGTGATCGGGATTGTTGAAGGAACCAAATCAAATAAAAGAGCAATCAGCTCAGATGCCGCCTGAATACATCCCGATAAAGCCTTTTTACGTTCTCCCCGGTCTTGGCCATCTCTGGAAATCCCCGGTATTGCATGGCCTTTTCCACGTCCTCAGCCAGTTTGAGCTTGTACTGGCTGCGGGAGAGGAACCAGCCCTGCCGGGCGTAGTAGCGGGAGAGGTACTCCTGCTCCGTCTGGCCGGGGGTGGGCGTGAAGAGCCCGTGCTTCTTGTCCAGCTCCGCCAATTCCATCATAGTAGTATAGCCGGACCTGGTAATAATGAAGCGGGCCCGGTTCATCAGCTCTGCCTTCTCCTCAGTGGAGACGTAGGAGTGCACCGTGGTGTGCCCGTCCACTTTTTTATGCGAGTCCTTTTGCGGGCTACCCAGGAGGACCACCTTTTCACCGGGGAGTGTCTGCACCTGCTTCATGACGATCTCCTCCAGCTTGGTTCTCTGCGGCTCGGGACCGGATACGATGGCCAGATAGTCCAGATCCTCTGCCACCGCCATTTTTTTGGTGCTGGTCAAAATTCCGGCGTAGTAGACCCTGCGCGTCGTGACGTTCAGATTGGAACGACTGAGCTTGCCGCTTAAATTTTTACTGCCTCCCTGGGGATCGATATCCGGCACAATAATGCCTTCGAATTTGCTGTGAAAAAAACTGTTGAAGGGAATGGTCATCAGTTCTAAAGGATAGAGATAGCCGGGCATGCTGTAGCGCAGTTGATGAGATATGAAGTAGCTGGGAATCTTAGAACTGTAGACACACATGCGGTTGTCGCTGATAATCAAGTCGAATTTATTTTCAGCCAGTATTTGTGCCAGCCGTTTTCTTTCAACCGCAAAAGCCCGCAGTAGGGCGGGAATGCCTGCGATAAATGAAGGCAGGAAAAATCGAGAGTCGCTGTAGGGTGCCGGATAATCCTTGAAAAGAATGAAATTGCACTCGGGGCATTCTCTCTGCAAGAGGGTCAGGGCATTGCCGCTCGTGCCTATGGTTACTTCGTGCCCCTGACGCAAAAGCTCCTCGATGAGTGGAATATCTCTTGTGGAGTGGCCCAGACCCCAGTTTAGAGGACTTACAAAAACATGTCCCATGAAAGAGGACAGTGCTGCCTGATCGTATAAATCATTTCCTCGGAGAAAATAACATTAAATAGTTGCAGGCGGATTCGCACCTGGTTGTGCTCAGAAATTATCATTGAGGTACTGATATGACAAAGGATGTTCGTGATAGATCCATAGATCCCGCCAGCCGGGAGATGCTCGATGTCTGCCAGAGAGCCGGCCTGGAGACTGCCTGGGATCGCCTGGAAAAACAGCAGCCACAATGCGGCTTTGGCGAGCTGGGGCTGTGCTGTCGAAACTGCAACATGGGACCCTGCCGCATAGATCCCTTCGGCGAGGGTGCCAGCAAGGGTGTCTGCGGAGCTACTGCCGACATAATCGTTGCCCGCAATTTTCTGCGCAGCATCGCCGCAGGAGCTGCCGCCCACTCCGATCATGCTCGCGACGTGGCCCACACCTTCCGGGCCGTAGTTATGGGCAAGGCTCCTTCTTACAGCATCAAAGACCAGGCCAAGCTGGAGCGCCTCATGTTGGAGTACGGCGTGGAAACCGAGATCGCCCTGGCAGACGCCATCATGGCACAGTTCGGCCAACAGGATGGGAGCCTCCAGTTTACCAGCCGGGTTCCTGCCAAGCGACTCGAGCTATGGAAGAAACTGGGCATTGAGCCGCGCGGCATTGACCGGGAGATCGTGGAGTGCATGCATCGTACTCACATGGGCGTGGACAACGACTACGTGAGCCTGATTTTGCAGGGGCTACGCACCGGTCTGGCCGACGGCTGGGGCGGCTCCATGATCGCTACCGAGCTGCAGGACGTTCTTTTCGGCACACCCACGCCCACATTCTCCGAAGCCAACCTGGGTGTCCTGGAGCCCAATCAGGTCAACATCATTGTGCATGGTCATGAGCCTCTTTTGTCGGAGATGATTGTGGCGGCGGCGGTAGATCCAAAGATGGTGGAGCTGGCCAAAAAGCAAGGCGCAGTAGGCATCAACGTGGCCGGAATGTGCTGCACAGGAAACGAGATCCTCATGCGCCACGGCGTGCCGGCGGCCGGAAACTTCCTGCAGCAAGAGCTGGCCGTGGCCACAGGAGCCGTGGATGCCATGGTTGTGGATGTGCAGTGCATCATGCCCGCGCTGGGCGCGCTCGCGGGCTGCTTCCACACCAAATTCATCTCCACCTCTCCCAAGGCCAAGTTCCCTGGGGCGGTGCACATGGAGTTTCAGGAACAGACCGCCTTTGAAACGGCCAGTGCCATCGTCTCGGCGGCGGTCCAGAATTACAGGAACCGCAACCCTGCCAAGGTCCATATCCCCAATGAAAAGTCCAAATGCATGGTGGGCTTCTCAGTAGAGACGATTGTCGGCGCTCTGGGAGGAAACCTGGATCCGCTGATCGGGGCCATCAAGAGCGGCGCTGTGCGAGGCATTGGAGCTGTGGTCGGCTGCAACAATCCCAAGATTGTTCATGATTACGGCCACATCAACATGGTAAAAGAGCTCATCAAGAACAATGTGCTTGTCCTCACCACGGGCTGCAATGCCCAGGCCTGTGCCAAGGCCGGCCTGCTCCTTCCCGAAGCGGCGGACCTGGCCGGAGAGGGCTTGCAGGGAGTATGTAAAGCTCTAGGAATTCCGCCCGTGCTGCATATGGGCTCCTGCGTGGATATCAGTCGCATTCTGGTCGCTGCGGCGGCGCTTGCCAATGCACTGGGCGTGGACATAAGCGACCTGCCTCTGGCCGGCGCCGCTCCGGAATGGATGAGCGAAAAGGCGGTGGCCATTGGAGCTTATGTGGTGGGTTCAGGAGTGTACACGGTGCTGGGCAGTGTGCCCCCCGTCCTGGGAAGTTCTGCTGTAGCCGGACTGCTCACAGCAGGCGCTAAGGACGTGGTGGGAGCATGCTTCGCTGTGGAGCCTGATCCCTTCAAGGCGGCAAAGCTTATGATCGATCACATCGACAGCCAGCGCAAAAAGCTGGGGCTGTGAGGAGCAAAGCCATGAAAGAAGTATTCGTCCGTCTGGATCGGTGTTTAGGATGCAAGTCCTGCGAGATGGCCTGCGCCGTAGAGCATTCCGCCGGCAAAAGCCTCATGGCTGCCGTCTCCGAGAAGCCGGGGCCGGTGCGTCGGATCTACGTGGAGAATGCGGAGGGGCAAAAGGTGCCTCTCGTCTGCCGTCATTGCGAGGATGCGCCTTGCGTGGCGGTTTGCCGTACCGGGGCCATGCACCAGGACTCGATAACCGGCATCGTCGATCGCAATGAAGAGAATTGTGTGGGCTGCTGGATGTGTGCCATGGTCTGCCCCTACGGCGTCATTGGCCGGCATACCGAGGTGCGGGTGGCTGTGAAGTGCGACCGCTGCAAGAATCTGGAGGTTCCGGTATGCGTTGCCGCCTGTCCCACTGGCACCCTCATCTTTGCCACGCAAAGGGAATTCGTGGGGATGATGCGAAAGGAAGCCGCCACCCGGATCGCCCGCGAGGCAAAGGGCCTGGCCAGAGCCTGAACCCAGGCAAGGCCTGAATTTAAATCAAAGAAAAGGGACAGGGGAAGCTAGACAATGGGCGTCAAGCTGATCCTGTTCCGCTCTTCCAAAAGCATATAATAGGGCTCAGTTCTGGGGATAATTCCATAGAGACACAGCCCGCCGTTCAATTCGTTGACCAGCAAATAAGTATCCGCGGTATGAACGGCCATGTTCATGCTCTCCTGGCCGCTTTTTACCACGAGCACATTTATGTCGTTGGTCTCCTTCCAGTTGCGGATCATCAGGTTAACTAAATTGAGCACCGCTTTGTAGCCGAAGGCAAATTCAATGGAGTCCAGGCCGATGATGTTCAGTATGGGCCGGCCCGTCCTCTCCCGCAGTGCATCCCACTTCTCTTGCAGCTCCTTTCCCCATGCGACCGGATCCTCTCCCTCCGGCTGGGAGACGATGACGTTGGTGGGCACAAAAATGTCGCGGGTGCTCAGTTGGTAGCCGATGCTGGGCAGAATAAAGACGCCTCTGCCGTTCTTAATGGCGTTCGAGGCCAGGGCCGTCAGGATCTGGTAGTACCTTTTGCCCACACCGTGATCAATCTCCAGGACATTGCATGAGCCGTACTTCAGACCGCCCGTCACGATATCGAGGTCAGGAATGCCTGTGGAGATGCGATCCTCTTTGGGATCGGGAACTCTCATGCCATCACTGGCAATTCTTGCATCCTTATGTTCCCGGTAAGGCTCAAAGAACCGAAACCGGCCATTGTGCAATGTGACGGTGTAGGTCTTCTGGCAAATCTCCACCCCTCGCAGCTTATCCAGTTTAATCTGCCGAACATAGCGGCTCCTCATGCTTCCCTCGGCATAACCGGGCAGGCGGAACTGTTCCATGGTCACTACTCCGTCCACAATGTAGTCCAGGGGCATGACACTGGCAAATTCGGAGACAAAAATGAGATGCGTGTCCAGATCACGGGCAAATTCGCAGATATTCTGCTCGAAACTGTGTTGGGCATCGCCGATGAGGTGGGCGGTATAATTCAAGACCGCGTCCCAGCTATCGATGATAATCATGGGATTGTCCATCTCCTCTGCCTCGTCAAAGAATACCTTGAAAAAATCTAAGACGGCATAGTAGTTGGATAGATCTTTTCCCACTCCCTTCAGGCTCTCTAAGAGCTTGGTCTGGGTGGCATTGACCACATTCTTGGGGGGGACGACCTCTTCCACCCACGGATTGGTGGCATAAAGCCGGCGAGGATCTACGCGAGTGGATATGTACATTCCATTCCTATCCTCGCATAAGTTATTCATGATCTCCAGAGCTAAAGTGGTCTTGCCGGTTCCAGGCAGGCCCTTGATAAGAAGCGTCTGGCCGCTTTCAACCGTGAAGAAGTCTTTGATCTCCTTTGGTATGGACATCTGCGGGGCGTTAGGCATGTAGTTATTCCTCTATTAATATATCAGTAGCCTTGCACATGCATTTGTTGGCACGCTTCAAGAGTGCACATATCCGATCCGGATCAACCCGAAATGAAAAGTTAACGGTATTGTCTTCGCCATTGCAAAAATCGATATCTACCATTGGCTCTGCCTCTACATTCAGAGTCTGGGCTCCCTCTTCCCTATACTTTGTGCCGGTTCTTTTATTTCTCCAGAGCTTGGACGGGCCAACCTCCACGAATTCAACCTGGCCCTCGGAGCTGAGCACGGAGAGGTACTTGATCACCGTGGTCTTGCTTACCCCTGCTTTCTTGGCCACATCTACCGTGGTAAGACCTACCTCGGCGTCCCCAATGACTTCCAGGATCTTTTCTTTGTATGAGGCCATTTTAGTACCACCGTTCGCTTGGTAAGACTGATATCGCAAAGCGCAATCTTGTGAGAGTGATTTCCTTATTTGACCTACTCATATTTCAATTTTTCATATTGATTTTTGCGAGGGCAGTCATGTCAGATTTAAGACCGGAAAAAAATAAATGCTTGATCTGTCTTCTAGGACAGCAGCAGGGGCAATATGGCTGAAGAAGGCAATAGCTGCAAACTAGGCTACGAAGAATCCTGGCCGCCTGTGCGCGGCGACTATCAGGTAGGCAATGCAAATACCGGCGTGGCGGTGGTAACCTTAGCCAGCTCGCTCTTCCCCCAGGGATCTGCCATCTTTGGCCCGTGCAGGACTGAGAATCTGGGCGTCGAGAAGATCGTGGCCAATGTGATATCCAATTGCAATATCCGGTTCCTTATCCTCTGCGGTGTGGAGTCGAAGGGCCATCTGCCCGGCAATACCATTCTGGCGCTGCATAAAAACGGCATAGATGAGCAGGGCCGGATAATCGGTTCGTGCGGTGCCATACCCTTCATCCAGAATCTGCCGCCCGAAGCCATCGCGCGCTTTCAGCAGCAAGTGGTGCTGATAGACTGCATCGGCCTGGAAGACATTGTGCAGATCGAAGAGCTGATCTCCAGGTACAACCGCCTGGCCAATCCCTATCCGGAGCCGCCCTTCCAGGTAATAAAAAGGAAGGCAGCATTGCCGACGGTTGCCTTTGGGAAGGGAGATCTGTTCTTCGGGGCGGGAGTGTTCATGGATACGGCCGCCTGGCTTGTTAGGGAAGAGATTTTGGCAGAGGCTAATGCAGAGGGATGACAATTGTTTCGATTCAGCAAAGAGCAGTCCATAGTCAATGTGGGGGGAGTGAAGTTTGGTGGGCAATGCGGCCAATTGCCTTCGGTTCTATGCGGCACCATCTTCTATCACGGGCACAGGATTGTAGAGGATGAAGAGAAAGGCCTCTTCGATAGGGCGGCCGCCGAGCGGCTGATCTCTCGTCAGGCGGAGCTGTCTGAGGAGACGGGATGCCCTTCTGTCCTGCACCTCTACGCCCGTAGCGCTCCGGCTTTTGAAAGGTATCTCGAATTTGCAGAAGGGGTCTGGAGTGGCCCCTTCATCATCGATTCTGCAGATGCTGCCACACGCGGCGCGGCTGCGCTCCTGGTCTCGGAGCTGGGCTATGCCGACCGGGCCATCTACAACAGCATCAGCCTGGCTACGGAGGAAAAGGAGGCGCAGGCCCTGCAGGGCTCGGAGATCGACTCGGCCATCATCCTGGCCTACAATCCGGCAGAGCCTGGCGTGGACGGCTCACTCTCTATTTTGGAGACGGGCGGGACAGTGCGTGAGAAGGGGCTACTGGCCGCTGCCCGGGAAATGGGACTGGTCAATCTGCTCATCGATCCGGCAGTGTTGCCGCTGGGCAGTGGAGCCGGATCGGCTCTGCGTTTTTCCGTGGCGGCCAAAGCACGCCTGGGCCTGCCCGTGGGCTCGGGCATTCACAATGCCGTATCCTCCTGGCCCTGGCTCTCCAAAAAAGAGACCGCCGTCAGAAAGGGCTGCGATGCGGCGGCAGGGGCCATGCAGCTCCTGGCGGGAGCGGACTTTTTGCTCTACGGGCCCATCGAGAGCGCAGACATCATCTTTCCGGTGGCGGCCATGGCTGACATTCTCATTGCCGAGGCTGTGCGCGACCTGGATATTGCGCCAGGAGAGATGCATCCTCTGCACAGATTGGTCTAGTACAGCAAGGCAGAAATAAACCATTGTTTTCACTTCGCGGCTTCGCGCCTTCGCGTGAAACCGGACCCTGTTGAATCTCACGCGAAGAACGACCAGCCGTTCACAAAGGCACATTATACACTCACATTCATGGCTTTAATTAGGCCCGACTGTACTATGTAGCGGCACTTCCGCTGTTACTCACATCTAGCCTGAAACGACCTTTATATTATTAGTGGCCCGACCATTGCCAATTGCCATTGCAACTTGGTCGCCTATTTTAGTGCGCTCAACGTTTCGTCTGACTTTTGGTTCCTTAACATCAACATATTCTTCACCCAAACTTGTGACATTATAACCTTCAGGTACAGGAGTCCCAATCACAGAAACCTTGTTAGTAAGCCTACCAGTTACGCTAGGATCTATCTGGGTGATGAGATGAATCGCAGTTGAATCGCCGATATCAATGGGTCCAACATTAGGCCATATTATTTCAGATCCCATGGGCTGCCCTTTGGGATCACTATCATCGGTAACATAGCTCATGCCCTTTGGTAAGGTATCTGTCAACTTAACAGGATTTAATGAAGTTTCACCTGTATTTGATACGCTAATTGTGAATACTGCGGTGCCTCCTGGCATAACATCATGAGAATCCACAGTCATCTGGGCAGATGCAGTCAGGAGAAGCACAGAGATCAGCAAAATGCCCTCGATGGTGCAATACAGCTTTCGCACGCAATCATATTGGCGATCTGGATCATCGTCCGACATAATTAAAAAATATTTTTTTAAGTCCATGGAAAACCCCTAGCAATCTATGCCTTCGCACGCATTGTGTTCCTTTTCGGGCACGGGGTTCTCATGGAACTTGATAAGCTTGTCAGCCTCAAATGTCCCCGTGAACATCTCATGAGCATTAATATCTTTGTAGAATATCTTATGCCAGGATGCATCTATGCCCCATGTACCGTTGAATGTATTCTTTGTTTCAAGAGCTACCAAGTGAGTACTACTGGCATTTCTTAGCTGATCGATCTTATTCTGATCTACTTCATTGCTAGTTGGATCGGTGGATGCAAAGAAGGTTTGTTGGTCCTTCTCCATCTCGTTGACAGAGAACGCTTCTTGGATACGGGCTCCAATTCCGCCAAAGAACTCTTTGGATTCGAGGTATTTTCCACCAGATAACGGCGTTTCTCCTGAGTAGGTCATCTTCGTATTTTCATAGAGATTCAAGGAAGTCGTGTTATTGCCAATTGGTCTTTGTAGCTTGCCGGCACTCTCGGAAAGGGCGTTCTCGGATTCTATTTCAATATCGCCATTTCCGGCCATCGTATTCTGGTACTGAAGGGCTATCTTTTTATCAACTATGGATGTACTTATATCAACTACACCAGTACCAGTCACCTTCCGATTCTCACAGTACTGCTCGAATTGAATTGGCTCTTTCAAACCCAGGGTCTTATCGACTTTTATTCCTGGTTCAAGAACTGTCACAGTCGAGTATGCAGTATTCGCTATTCTCTCGCCGTTTATGTCTTTATAGGATGCTTTGACTTTATTTGTTAGGCTTCCAGTAGCACCTTTATCAATAATGCAAGTTAGATTTATATAAACCGACCTGCCAACCACAAGAGGTTCAATAAAATCCCAAGTAATTTCTCCATTCGAACTTTGACCATTTTTGTCATCTTTGATATATGAGAGACCGAAAGGTAAAGTGTCTAGGACTTTAAGGGAACTAATATTGTTTACACCAGTATTTGTTATATTTATAGTAAAATTGATTTTTGCCCCTGGTGCTGCTAAAGCGGGAACTGCATTTTTCTCAATTGAAATAGGCAAAATCATATCACCATCTACAATTTCAATTGTATATGGATCCTTTTGTATATTCTCAAGGGGGACATCATTTGCCAAAGTGATTATCTTGCCATTTAGGCAAACTATTAGCGTAATAGTATCGTGAGGATCTACATTGGGCTTGGGTATTAGTTTTATCTCATAATATCCATTTATATGGCTCGGAATTGCCACTACCTCTTCTGAATGGCTATCGAAGTTTATATCTTTTATAGCATAGTTAGCGTACTCGATCTCATTTATACTCTTATTAATTACATTACCTAAAGGATCAGTAATTTCCAAATCTACAGGAGAGAATGCCACGAAATACAATGGAACTGCAACTGAAAGAGTGGTTACTGCATGTGGCCCAGCAGAATTCTGACCGTATTTTAATACTAGATCCGGATTTGATTCAATTTCAATCAAGTTCCCGATAGGATTATAGCGATATTTGATGGTACCATAGCCCGGTTGTTCATTGGCTCGAGTCAGTCTATCAAGGCTATCATATCCAAAGTTCTGTGTTTTGCCATCAATTTTATCGTCTATTGAAATAATATTACCTACGCCATCGTATTGGTACGAGAGATCCTGAAGACCAGGTGTATGGATTCTGCTCAATCGTTGGCTATTCTCATCATATGCAAAATTGCTTGAGATGCCATTTCCGTACTGTAACTTGATCACCTTGCCAAGAGCATTGTAGTTGATATTATTAACAATATCTGATAGTTTTTCTAGCAAGCCCTGATTATTATAGGAGTAAGAAACAACCTCCCCCGTTGGATAGGTAACAGATGTGATTCTATCTGCTGCATCATAGGTCCATTTTGTAGTCCATTTCCTTCCGTCTATCGTTTTATCTTCCTGGATCTTTCTAAGCCGATCATCGTAGTAGTACCGAGTCGACCCTAATGAGTCATTTATCATATAAAGGGTGCCTAAAGTACCCTCATCGTAAGCATAATCGATATCATGATCGCTGGGAAAGTCCTTCTTTACTATTCGACCGAGTTCATCATAATAGAAAGAAGTATTAATGCCTCTAGCATCCTTCTGAGAGGCAAGATTGTCATTTAGATCATAGTTATAAGTCCAATTACCCATATCTGGATCATCTTGACTTACTTTTCTGCCCAGAGAATCATATGAAAAGCTGAATTCGTCGCCAAGATAATCAACTATCTTGACAAGCTTATCGAGTGCATCGTAATCATATGTAGTCTTATAGGTCTCTCCTTTATTCCACTCTTCAACCATTACAATTCGGTTATAGGCATCCAGATAATAACTCTTAGAATTACCATTTTCATCTGTAATCGTATTTTTCCAGCGAATATAACTTATCTCCTTTGGAGATGTGCTTGGGTCCGGATTATACTCTCTTGTTACTCTTCCCATTGGATCATATTCATACATATAGTATCTGATGCCAGATGGCGTTGTGTATTGATCTGAAAATATTCCTTCATATGGAATGTACTTCTTCCTTAAGTTGCCTAAGCTATCATAGAAGGTATCAGCAATTATCTGATAGGTTTCATTTTCAGCGGGGCTTTTCTCTTGGATCGTACGCCCTTGACCATCAACAAATGTATATTTATCAAAGTAATTATTTCCTGATGTCCTCTGAGATACCTTTGTGCTTTCAGGTGCTGATCCGTCCAGGTAGTATTCGTATTTCATTGTCGGGATTACGCCATCATCTGGCCCATATTCGCTTTTGATTCTTCCAAATGAATCATATTCGTTTCTGGTTTCGAATCCATTTGGATCAACTTTTGATAGCAATTTCCCGTTTCCTAAGTTGTACTGATAACTGGTTAACTGGCCCTTAGCGTTAGTGATTTTTATCGGGAATGTGTGAGTTGCATCGTATTCAAATCTAGTAGAATATCCTTTGGGATCTGATTTGAGGATGGCATTCCCATAGCTATCATAGGCTATATTTGTTTCGGGGGATATGCCAGTATTCAGCCGATCTTTTTTCCTAGTCAAATCGCCTTTTGTTGGTGGCTCAGCTATTGAAGAGTGGTTATCATAGAAGTACCAAGTTGATTTTATTTCATTATTATTGGAATCAGTTAAATAAGAATAGGCGACTTTATCTACAATCCAATTGGTCGTATTGTAGGTATATGTAGCGCAGATGTTCTTCTCATCTCCAGAGATAAATATATCTCCGGCATAAGCTGTTTTTGCTATATTGCCATAACTATCATAAGTGAAATCCTTTTTTGTCGCCCTGAATTGGGCATAGCCACCATCGAAAGTAAGCTCGCTCTCATTTGAGAGATAGACCTTATAGTAGCCACCAGGCTCTGCTATGTAATCCCAGTTATTGATCACTTCTGCATATAGATTGCCATTTCTATCCTTCGTAATGAGCCTCAGCAATTGGCCTTTCCTGGCGTCGTCCTGATAGAATTCGTATTCTTTATAATTACCAACGGGATCTGTGACCTTGACATAGCCAAATCCCCGGAACTCTTTATCTTTATAATCGTGCATGCCATCTCTATAATCGTAAACATAAGTACTCGATGTATGGTGAGGCCCAACCATACCATTACCATCCGTAATTGACTTAACAACCCAAAGTGGATAACTCAAATCAGAGATATAATCTGATCCTTCATTCTTGAAACTGGCAGAAGTGGCATAGTTTATAACCGTCTTGCCACCGAGACTATTATTTATTTGGACCAATAAATCCGGATGATGGCATTTATTGATGTAGACCTCAGGACCAATTAAATCCACAGCCCCGTCACCATTTATATCCGTGGCAGTAGCATAAGTCATTCGATCTGTAAAACCACTCTTATGGTCTATCAGGTAAAAGTATGTTTGTGGTTTCCAGCCAGCGTTGTGATCCCATCCGTGGCCATTATTAATCCATGAATCGTAGACTTCATCCCTAATCTCGCCATTATATATTTTCTTGTATCCTCGAATGATATCTGCCAGACCATCTCCATTTATATCGGCTACTCTAACTCCCTGGTTATTCTTGAGGCTGGTAGGAATAGCGCCCCAGATGCTATCTTGTTTCCAACCGCTTCCAGTATTAATGAAGATTTTTGTTGAACCAGTTATTATGTCCGGCAATCCATCTCCATTTATATCTGCTATAGCCACATCTCTATCCGTCACGTAGGATTTGCCATCATCATTATATCGTTCAGTGAAAAATACGCCGTCAGGAAGTTTCCATTCAGTAGATAAATCCCAACCATGTCCATTATTGATCCATACTTTTTGATACTCATCGATTTTCGGAACTAAAACATGTCCATTCCATACTTCGTGATCGAATCTGTACCCATAGAGGATATCGGGTAGATTATCGCCATTTACATCGACCACTCGGATGCCGGGTTGGTTAAAACCAGATATACCAGTAGGCGCTTTCCAACTAGTGTCTAGCTGCTGCGCCCACTTATATCCCATATTCCACCAAATTCCTACCTTCGAATCTGTTATTTTAAACATATCGACTAGGCCATCTGCATTTAGATCTCCGAATTCTATGCCTTTATCCTTGTACGTCGGTACAGCTCTATTTAAACGTGAGGAAAACACTTCCTTTGGTACCCAATTATTTCCTGATTCCTCCCACATATTGCTATGAGGTTTATTGATCCCTTTGTCGGTCCATGCATAGCACTTATTAGTCACATTACTAAATCCCTGCATAATGTCGGTTAGTCCATCTCTATTTATATCAATAAACTGAACACCCGCTCTGCTTGTTATATCTGAAAGATCACTTGGCAGGGACCAAGAGGAATTCTTTTCCCAACCGGATTGGACTGATTGATATTTGAAATATGTCCTGGGCAATGGCTCGAAATCTCTCCCAAACTCAAGTATATTGTCTAATAATGATCTAGTATTCGCTGAATTCATAATGTAAGTGAAGGCATATCTTCTTACTTGGTTATTAAAGCCTGGTGTATCTGTCCCTGAAAGGTTATGGGTGACTATAAATTGTAGCCTCTTGTAATCAAGGACCTTACAGCCTTGATCATATACAGTAGTTAAATCAGGCCTAGCAGTATTTTCGTATTCGAAGTCTATTTCTCTACTTTTGTCATTGTTGTAGATTATCTTGCTGGGTCGGACAGAAACGGCGCCATTTATCTTATCTTGCGTGTAATAGTAATAGATTTTATTCCCATGTGTATCAGTTACTTCATCGAGATACCATCGCCAGACGTAATTTCGATCCGGGCAAACGACCTCCGAAGACCTAGGTGCATCAACAGGTTTATCGTTTCCGTAATAGCCGAAGCGATATTCCTTGCCATCCTTTGTTTTCACAATCCAATAATCACTTCTATCGTTCGAACCCCCTGTTCTTTTTTCAATATAAAGATACGACTCGATCTTTGTATGATAGCGATTCTCTATAGGCACATACACTAGATCGTATTTCTGACCATCGAATATGAGATCAAAGGTATCATCGCTAATATTGAGAGGCGAATGCTCGACATCTCGTTGAATATAATTCATATTCAGGTCCCAACCTAGACCAACCAAGCCTGCTCTACCTGCAGCTCTTTGGCTGCTGTAGCTCAAGGCTAGATTAGGAGTCAATCCATTGGTTCCAGGTGGAACATTTATTGAATAGCTATAAGTGGCGCTGCCTGTATAGATGCTGGTTTCGAAGCCTCCTGTCATTTCAATTGAGCTTTCAGGGGCTTTTACGTGGCTAAATTTATAATATAGGCCATCAGGATCATTATCTTCCAAAGCATATGCACTGTAGGATATGGTGCCTAAGATAAAAAGTACTGAAATCATAAAATAGCTTATACTCATACCATGGACCCCCACGAAACTAATTGCGCACCTAAAAACAATCTACTTAACAAATCAAAAATTGATGTTGATGTTGTAGTTGATGATATAGTCGATGGGACGGTAGTTGTAGTAGTGGTTGAAGTAGTGGTTGAAGTAGTAGTTGGCGTTGTAGTTGATGGGACGATAGTTGTGGTAGTGGTTGAAGAAGTCCCTGTAGGAGTAGGCATTGCCTCCGTGTATTTTACTTCAAAGGCTTTTTGACCAAATGCAGAAGCGGCCTTCATCAGAAAGTTTAATTGGCTTGGAAGATTATCGCTTTCAATCCTTGCAGCACTCTTAATTAGACCTGCTGCTTTCGTAGTAAATTCCAGCGCATCTCTTCCGAATGGAGCTGCCATTACCTGTATGGGTGCAATAACTGGATCAATGGCACCAGCAAGGATTGTCATTGCATAAGTCATATCTTCATTTGTTTCATCAGGTGCTAGAACACTTGCAATGATTACAAAAGGTGCAACTAATAGCGTTGTGGCTCCAACACAAAGAGCTAATCCTGCTGCAGCTGTTGTAGCAGCACCAGCGCCTATGACCAATAATGCTCCACTGACTACCATCCCAATACCGACACCTACACCCCCTGTGGAAATATATCCGGTAGGATCAATTTTTTTCATGGGATTATTTAGGACGTATGAATACCTGTTAAGGCTTTGTGGATTAATTGCATTTTGGACAATAGGATCCGGCTCCATAAACCGTGCCAATTTGGGATTGTAATATCTTGCTCCATAGTAGTAGAGAGCAGATTCCGCATCGAGTTCCTTGCCAGTGTATTGATGACCACCAGCATTGCCAATCAACTTAGTTATAAGTCCATAAGGATAATATTCGATGCTTCCCGACAAACCGCATGTTTTATTAGTAATAACATTAGTGCTCCCTAGGTGATCGTTGTGATAATAATATATTTCTCCGTTTGAATCTTTACGAGCAATATGATTACTGTTGGCAAAGTAATAGCTTGTAGTTTTATCAACACCAGTCACCACTTTTGTCTCAACATAATCACCAATATAATAAGTTGTGATGCCATCCTCTATCTTCTTGATTCTTTGTCCGTTAGAATCATAGAAGTACTCAGCAACTGTAGCACCAGTCATTTTATTTAGAATTATGGATAACTGATTTCCATTATTATATATATACTTCAATCCTTTATCATTTATCATATTACCGTTAGCATCATATTCAAATGTATCCAGTTTTGTAGCTTTTTTTATCCCTGCGCTTGCATTGTTGTTCTGTTTATTCACTTCGTTTATACTATCATTAGGATCGACATCGATGTAGATACGAGCATTTGCCAGGGAAATATTCCAAAATGCATCTACGGCTACGATTCCATCATCTGGTATGCTTGGGATGATCTTCTCAATCATCAATTTTCCTGTGCTATCTGGATCACCATCGTAGAAAAACACCGGAACGTTATTAACGACAGATCCTCCATCATTATGTATGGCGGCAGTTACTTTTATGGTATCTCCTAACTCCGGCGCAGGATCGGAGAATGTGATATCTTCTGAAGTGATGTTCAGGTCAGGAATACTAGGCTTCACGAAAATTGCTGATGTTGCACTATTGGTCACTGTGTTACCTGAACTGGAGATACCTGTTGCTGTTACGCTATTGATTAACTGCGTAGATGCCCCAGGATTAGCTCTGGCAAGGAGTTGGATTGATTTGGAGTCACCTGGATTTAGAGTTCCTATACTCCATTGAATAGTTTGACCTGAAGGATTGCCATCACTATTGTCCGAAACATAGCTCATTCCTGATGGCAATGTATCAACTATATTTACCGCATTTAAGAGGCTATTGCCTATGTTTACGGCTTTGATTGTGAAAGAAATATCATCTCCAGGAGCAATCCAATCCTTATCAGTGGTCTTGGTGATACTTAGGTTAGCGTCTCCAGGATTGAGAGAAGCAATGGCTGCTGAATCAAAGTAGAAGATATCCTCTCCGCTACTAGAGACTGCAGTTACGTTTACATTATTTATTAGCTGGCCAAATATGCCCGGATCGACTTTAGCTATTAGTTTTATAGACTTTGAATCGCCAGGATTGATAACCTCCGGATTATTCCATGTAACTGTTTTACCAGATACCTGCCCAGAGTTATCATCTGAAACATAGCTCATTCCCTCTGGCAATATATCGGTTATCTTGCTCAAGCTCACATTATCATCGCCAGCATTCACTACCCTAATTTCAAAATTGATATTGGATCCGGGAGTGGACTTGGTTGGTTCTGCGGTTATGCTTACTTTTATATCAGTTGCTTCTACATTTAATTTTGCAATCCAATAATCATAGCTTCCATGATTGCCTTTAACATCACCATCATTGGAGGTCGTGTAGCCGGCTAGGATGTAGTTATCATCAGAGATTTGCTGAATATCATTTGCAATATCTTCACCGCTGCCGCCTAAACATTTCTGCCATCGAATATTGCCTGAACTGTTTAGTTTGATAACCCATGCATCATATGTTTCATAACCTCCGTGGTTACCGCTGGCATCACCATCATTGGATGATGTATAACCAGCCACAATATAACCACCCTCGGAGGTCTGCTGGATGCTATGTGCTTCCTCTGCCCCACTGCCACCCAAGAATTTCTGCCACTGCATGCTTCCACTGGAGTTGAGCTTTGCTACCCAGAGTGACCCCCCTCCATTAAGGCCACCTAAAACATAGCCACCATCCGAGGTAAGCCATATACTATGAGACCCATCGGAGCCGCTGCCACCTAGGCAATTCTGCCATAGAACAGTCCCATTAGCATCGAGCTTTGCAGTCCAAGAATCCAAAACTCCATGGAAGCCAGTGATATCGCCATCACTTGAGGATGTAATCCCCGTCACAATATATCCGCCATCAGGGGTTAGCTGGATATCATTTGCGATATCTTGGCCGCTGCCACCTAAGCACTTCTGCCACTCGATAACACCAGTGTAATTTAATTTGACTACCCAGAAATCACCATTTCCGCCATGATTGCCACTGACATCACCATCGTTGGACTCAGTGTAGCCTGCTAGGATATAGCCGCCATCTAATGCCAGTCGAATAGCATTTGCCTGCTCCAAGCCGCTCCCGCCCAAACACTTTTGCCACTCAATAGAGCCAGAATCATTTAGCTTAACTACCCAGAAATCGCCAGAACCATGATTACCACTAACATTGCCATCATTGGATGAAGTAGAACCTGCTACGATATATCCATCATCTGAGGTTTGCTGAATACAGTAGGAACGAGAAAGCTCCCCACTGCTACCCCCAAGACACCTCTGCCATTGAATAATTCCGATATCATTTAGCTTGACTACCCAAATATCGGAGATACCATGATTGCCGCTAACATCGCCATCATTAGAATGGGCATATCCAACGAGAATATAGCCGCCATCATTTGTCTGCTGGACACTGTAAGCACGGTCTTCGTTGCTGCCACCTAAACATTTTTGCCATTCTATATTTAAAACGGGATTCAAATTTAGTGGCCATTCAATCGACCCTTTCTCCAATGCAATTGATTGCAGCACATCCGGATCTTCGTCACGGTCAACATGAGTAGCCCCATCTCCTGTAATATGCCCGGTTGCACTAACCGAATCCGCATTAATCGCCATCCAAGTCATAAGGCGGTTTGAAGACCAAGTTTTCCGAGCATTGAGAATTATCTGAGTAGGGAAATCACTATCAGCAAATTTCTCATTTGAAGTGCTACCTGGACCATAGTCAATTTGATGTAACCATACATCATTGTTATATGTATATTGAGTTTCTTCGCCATTGTCATTGTTGATAAACCCGAATATATAATAACTCTTAGGATTTACTAGATCAAAATCAAATGCAACTTGAACGGTTCCTGTTGAATAATCACATATGTATGATCCTTTACCATATATGCATTCGTCGGTGCCGGTTCCCCATGGCCAGTTGTGATAGCAGAAATTGTCATTATTGAAATTTGTGCTTGTAATATAGTAGCCAAATATGGACACCTTGTCTGTAAAGCTGCTTTTGTATTTTGGATTGCCACCTAGCTGAGCATTTGGGCCAATTACCGAATTTGATTTGATCTCGCTGAAGGCATCTTTTAATAAGCTGTATATTAGAGTCTTACTATTATCATAGGGGTAACAATAATGGATAGGATCGGATCTGGAGCTTAAGGAAGCATCTTGCCCTTGAAGCTTATATAAAGAAGGTATCATTCCCCGCAAGGATTTGTCCTGGTTTTCCCCTGCTAAAAGAACGGAAAGTTGATTATTATTTTTATCCATTTTAGCATAAAATTTAAGTTGATCTAGATACGGGTAGTTGGCATCAGGCGTGATTTGCCAAACAGCGACACCATTTTGGTTGAAAATTGGATTTGTTACCAAGCTCAAATCTACATTTCCAATATCGGATATAAAATCTGCAACTTCAAACTGTCCGGAAAGGGTGTTGCCCTGCGCAGACGCGAGCGGCATAATAATTATTATTGAAATTATAATAATTGTGATAGCATCAAATATCTTCTTGAAAAACAGATAATGCCTTCGAGTATCTTCATACAAATTCGCTGTCTGATCGATACATACATTGCGAAACGCATCTCTCATGAAATCGCTCCTTGTTAAATGTTTGGTATGTATTCATATTATATAAATCTTTTTAAAGTTATGAAATAAGGTGTAGTATATACTTTTATCAAAATAGTTATATGCACTTGATTATTCAGCCCACACCAGGCGACGGAAGATCGATGCCGCCAGCAATCCAGAGGGAGCGTTGGGATAAGGAGCCGCAAAACCTGCATGGCTTTTTCATCGCACTCCACCGTTCTTGACCCCAGGTCAGGCATCTTCGTCCATCTTCTGCCCGCGAGGCGCGTGTGCTTGGCCGTCGTCCGGGCTGATCAGGGCTACAGGATCTCACGCGAAGGCGCGAAGACGCGAAGTCACGATGATAAAAGTACATCTCTTGAACGAAAATCTGGAATACAATTGCAGGAAAAGAGTTTATTGCATAGAGCCCAGAGCCAATAGCCATGTACCTGTCCCGTGAGGAAGAAGGCATTTATCAGGGCGAGCAAGGCGAGACCCTGCGCCGCATGATGGAGATTTTGGTGGCCTTGGGAGACATTTACGGCGCAGAGAAGCTCGTGCCGGTGAGATCGGTGCAGATAGCGGGCGTATCCTACAAGAACATCGGCGAAGCGGGCCTGGAGTGGATCTCCGATCTACAGGGCAGCGTGGTGGTGCCCAGCATCCTTAACCCGGCGGGCATGGACCTGTGCCGCTGGAAGCAGATGGGTATCGGGGACGAATTCGCCCTAAAGCAGAAAGAGACCATCGAAGCCTATCGAAAACTGGGCGTTACCATCGACTGCACCTGCACTCCTTATCAGATTTACGAAGGCTTGACCAGCCTCGCTGGTCGGGGCGATCACCTGGCCTGGAGCGAGTCCTCCGCCGTTTCTTACGCCAACTCGGTAATCGGCGCCCGCACCAATCGCGAGGGAGGGCCGTCTGCCCTGGCGGCGGCGCTGGTGGGAAAGACAGCTCTTTACGGCTATCATCTGGACGAGAACCGACTGCCCACCCTCTTGGTGGAGGTTGACGCGGATCTGCGAGGATCGGACTACGGGGCACTGGGATTTTTGGTGGGCAGAATCGTCAAAGACGGCGTGCCCTTCTTCCGGCTGCCGGGCCGCCCGCCTACCCAAGACGAGCTCAAGGCCCTGGGGGCGGCCATGGCTGCCAGCGGATCCGTGGCCCTTTACTACGTTGAGGATGTCACGCCAAAGCCGCCCGCCGCATCAGAACCGGAGGAAAAGATTAAGCTCGGCAGAAAGGAGATCGAGGAGGTCTATGAGAAGTATCCAGGAAGCGGCGCGGATGTGGTGGCTTTGGGCTGTCCCCACTGCTCTGCTGATGAGCTGGAGAAGATTGCCGGGCTGCTGCATGGAAAAAAAGTGCAAAAGGAGCTGTGGGTCTGCACCGCCCGCAAGATCGCCGACGCGCATCCTCAATTGGTAGCGGCCATTGAGGAGAGCGGGGCGCAGGTCTTTTGCGACACCTGCATGGTCGTCTCCCCGGCCACGGAACGCTTTGGTAAGATGATGACGAGTTCCGGCAAGGCGCTGGTCTACCTGCCCGGGCTGGCCGGCGTTGCCGCGGGTCTGGGAAGTCTGGAAGAGTGCATCGATGTCGCTCTGGGGAGGAGGTATTGATGGAAATAAAATGCCATAAGGTTGCCAGCGGCTGCGCCCGGGGCCCGGCGCTGGTGACAAAAGATGCCATCTCCTTTTTGGGCAATGTCGATGCCAGGACCGGCATGGTGGTCGATCCGGCGCACGAACTCTTTGATCAGTGCATCGCCGGAAAGGTGCTCATCTTTCCGGGTGGCAAGGGCTCCACGGTAGGCTCCTACGTTATCTATCAGCTTAAAAAGAGAGATCTTGCGCCCGTGGCCATGATCAATATCCGCTCCGAGCCCATCGTAGCAGTGGGGGCCATCATAAGCGGCATTCCCCTGGTGGACAGAGTGACGGAGGAGATCTTGCAGATAAAGAGCGGCACTTTGGTCGAGGTCGATGCCGACCAGGGGCTGATCAGGATTTTCGGAGAAGATTGATTAGCTGACGAAAAGAGCTTCATCCGTCGCGCACAATCATGGGGTTTGAGCAGGAAAGTATGCTTATAATAATATGTACCGGTCACAAAATACATAAATATGTACCTAAAAATAAAAAGATTATATGTACTTTAAGAAGCGGGGGTTAACCTTTATACCCTAGCCTCGGAATCAATTGCTTTACGCTTATTGACTCAATACACATTGAATGTCAACGTCTGGCTGTAATCGCCATTTACTTGGTATCTACCCTGGTGTGTTCCTCTCGTATCTGAATAGAACCATACGCGATATTGGCGACCAGCATTTACATATCCCATATCGTATGTCCGAGTACGGCCATTTGGATACATCTCTTCCAATACCAATCGTCCCGACTCAGCCGGAAGAATAAGCAACCTAGCATAACGATATTGGGGGATATCAATAGATTTCCAATTCTGGCTTCCGTCGCGGGATGTGACCCAGAACGAATTCTTGCTGCCTCCCACGATCATATACATTACTTGTTGTGCCTGAGGATATTGATTGGAATTGGTTTCATCAATCAGCGTTCCTGAATCTTCTGTAATCTGACTATAATATACGTCTTTATCTCCTTCCTGACCAACTGTAGTTGTTCCGCCGTTGCCACCACTGTTCCCATTGCCACCGCTGTTCCCGTCGCTCCAGTCACCACCATTGTTTCCGTTGCCACCGCTGTTCCCGTCGCTCCAGTCACCATCATTGTTTCCGTTGCCACCACTGTTCCCGTCGCTCCAATCTGAACCTTGATCGTCCCAGCCCTGGCTAGTGACGCAAGAAATTCCAAGCAACATTACGATAACGGTAAGGATTATCTTGTTGTCTAACATAATTTATCTCCTCCTATTGTAGAGAATTCGAGTGATTAGATATATAATTATTGTTTTCTCACAATGGCTTTGAATATCCATCCGGCTTCTGGTGAATAATTGGACCCCTAAAAATGTTTTGCTCAATATGTGTTATTGTGAACTCCTCCCACGGCCTAAAGGCCGGGGCTTCCCTGCTGCTTCCTGGTTGTTGTGCCGTCATAGCCCTCTGGCATCGGGGCATGTTTTGCGGGAATTTTCGGTTTCCGTTTCATTGGCCTAAACTTACATCAGATTAGCGATGCAGAGGTTCGGATCTCATCGGACATATTCGGGGTGTTCCCTCCCTACGGTTGCACGTATATCACCATGCAACGTGCCTTATCAGGGCACAGATCCGCCAGGTAGCACTTTGAGCCTCCGAGGCGTCACGTCATGGTTATATACAGTACATATTTGCTATATAAGACTTATGCCTAAGAAAGACGTGGCTGTAATCCAGCTAAGAACGTGTACAAGAGAACGCCTGAAAGAAGTCGGCAAGAAAGGAGAGTCTTATGATACAATCATCAACCGGATCTTGGACAAGGAATCTTGCAAGGGGCACGATTCATCCCCTCCCTGAAGGATGGGGACTTCTCTACCCCTTAACCCCGCGAGTTGAAACGATATTCCACATGATACCCCTTGCCAGTAGTGCCGGACATGGACTCGGCCATCACGCGTTCGACTTCCATCTGATCGTCGGGATGCATCAAACCCAAAACGGTTTCTGTGGGCAAGGTCTTCATCTCATCCGGGGTATAGCCGGAAATCCGGGCGAAAACAGGGCACAACCCCACCACAAGAGCCTGACACCCGGCGACGGGAGCCTGATGCCGCCTGCAATCCTGGGTGGGCACAAGGACAAGAAGCCGCGAAGGCGCGAAGAAATAATATCGACTCAAATCTCCTTTTTATAGGATCAAGTCACCATTAGTTGATGAAAAAGTGAGGCACAAAAGGTATGACCAAGTACTTCGAGGTAGTCCGCCGCGACGGCCCGGCCCGCATGGGAAAGCTGCTTACAGAGCCGCAGATCAGCACTCCTGCCCTGATCACCAAGGACGATTACGTCTCAGCCGGCAGCGTCTACAGCTTTGCCACCCTGCAAGATGCCATAATGGCGGGCGAAGCCCTGCAGGGTCAAAAGAAGCTGGCCATATTGCCCTTCGTGCCCGCCGCTTTACGCTCCGAGCCGGCCCTGGAGCTGCCACCCCTGGATTTGGCTGGCCCCAAGGGCGTAATGGTCCATCCCTTCAGCACAAAAGAACCGGAAAAAGCCGATGTCTATGTGCTGGGCAGCAGCGGAGCCCTGAAAAATCCCCGAGATCTGGTGGCAGCTATTGTAAGCGTGCGAGAGAAGGTCGCCCCGGACACGGCCCTTTACGCCCCCGCCCTGGCCACACCTGCCAACCTGGCTCTGCTGGTGTACCTGGGGATCGACCTGCTGGACGGAACGCGCGTCCTGGCGGACGGCCTTTTGGGCCGCTACCACACCCGCGATGGAGTTTGGAAGGCGGCGGAGCTGGTGGAGCTGCCCTGCCGCTGCGCAAATTGCCGGGAGATGGCTACGAAGGGAAGGAAGGCACCGCTGCTTATAGCCCACAATCTGCAAAAGCTGGAAGAAGAGCTGCTCGCCGTTCGTGAGGCTATTCGCTCCGAGACCATACGCGAATACATCGAGCGGCAGGTGCGGGTAACGCCGGAGCAGACGGCGGCCCTGCGCCTGTTGGATCAGGAGCACCAGTACCTGGAGAAGAGGACGCCCCAAATCCGGCGCAGCACCTTTTTTGCCAATTGCGCCGAATCCTTGCAGCGGGTGGAAGTCACACGTTTTGCCGAGAGGGTGATCAACCGCTACAAGGCTCCAGAGAGCGATGTCTTGCTGCTCTTGCCCTGCTCGGCAAAAAAGCCCTACTCCTTATCCCGATCGCACCGGCTCTTCGCAGAGTCGGTGGGAGGCCACCGCCGCTATCTGCATGAGCTGATATTAACCTCCCCTCTGGCCCTCGTGCCGCGCGAGCTGGAGGAGGCTTATCCTGCCGCCAGCTACGACGTTCCCGTCACCGGCCGCTGGGACCAAGAGGAGAGAGCATGGCTGACGGGCTGTTTGCAGGCCTATCTCAAGAAAAACAGGTACGCCAAAATCGTGGCCCACCTCGATGGTGAGCTGGAGGCGGCGGTAAAAGACAGTGGCATTGAGGCCACCTTTACCGGGGGCGGCAGCAAAGGCCCGGCCCTGGACCGGCTCAGCGCGGCTGTATCGGAAGCCTGCCATGGAGCGGCGCGCCTGCCCGATCTGCGCCTCCTCCGCTACCGGGCCCATGCCGATTACTACTTCGGACAGGGAGCCGGCGATCTTCTCCTGCAAGGAAAGATCATAGTGAAGGGCCGGGAGATTCAGGACGAGAAGAAGAGGTCCCTGGCAGCGACCACGCCCAGCGGCATGATCGCTCTTTCCCTGGCTGGCGCGGCCCGGCTGGAGCCGTTGGGGCGCTATATCGTCAAGATCGGCGACTTCCTGCCCAAGGGCTCCTTGCTGGCGCCTGGCGTTGTGGACGCAGATGAGCAGATCCGGCCGGGAGACGAGGTAATAGTAGTAGGTGAGAAGGCCTTCGGCGTGGGGAAGGCCAAGATGTCCGGCTGGGAAATGGTGGCCTCGCGCCGGGGCGTGGCTGTGGAGATAAGGCATATCAAAGGCAAGCAGTAGAGTGAAAGCAGGCATTGATTTATTTTTAGGGAGATGAAATAGCATCTGATGAATGGCCCACTGAGCAGTGCCGGACAGGAGAAAGACAGGGCTCGACTCCGAACCTTTCGCGAGGTTGTCGAGTTCTACATGATCGATTTTAAAACGCCCCTGGGGAAGGGAATCGATATCACCATTATCTTTCTCAACCTCTTGCTGGTGGCCATCTTTGTGATAGATACGTACAATATCTCCAGCGGCTTGAGAGACCAGCTCTGGAAGCTTGAGATACTGATCGTTGCCATCTTCATTGTTGAGTATTTTCTCAGGCTTTACGGCGCGCCCAACAGACTGTCTTATGTCAGGGACATTTACAGCATCATAGACCTGGTGGCCATAATGCCCACCCTCATACTGCTGGCTCTTCCCCCATCTTACTTCATCTATGATATCAGAGTCATCCAGACAATTCGAGTCCTGGCCATCTTCCGTATATTCAGATTCCTGCGCTTCATCTCCCAAAACCATCTGCTATTCGGCACAATAAGCCAGGGAATGATTAACGTCGCCCAGCTTGTGGTGAGTATCATCATAATATTCTTTGTATATTCAGGAATATTCTATTTTGTGGAAAGCCCCCTCAACCCAGATGTGCAGAATTTCGGGGATGCGTTTTACTTCACTGTGGTTGCCGTCTCAACGGTCGGTTTTGGAGACATCGTGCCCGTAACCCAAGCAGGCAGGCTGGTCACGGTTGCCATGATAATCTCGGGCATCATCCTCATTCCCTTTCAGGCAGCCAGGATCTTCCGGGCCTGGCTTATGACCGGGCGGGAAAAGAGGGTGCAAATCTGCCCTGGTTGCGGTTTGGACAGACATGATATAGATGCCAATTACTGCAAAAAATGTGGTGAAGGCCTGCCTGGCAGTGACGAGAGCTGATGCCTTCTTCCGCTGCAACTCTTCAGATAGAATTCTCCTTTGCAGAAGTCTCTTTTATCCTCGATCCGCCCGGAGGCAGGAACTGCACCATCTGATCTACTGAGGCGACTGACTTTAGGAATGCTCGGTCCTCCACTTTATCAGAAAACTGTCTGTAAATCTTCTTGGCCAGGTCCTCGGCATTCAGCTCGCCCGGCTCGATCTCCACCACCGGGTCGGCTTTTGGCTTGACTGCAAAAACAGGCCCACCCACAAGGACGCCGTCGGCTATGCCCAGGGCCAGGCCCAGAGGCGTATCTTTAAAGTAAGTGCGCTCTCCCCGGATGACAAAAGCGCCCTTCTTGAGAAACTCGCCCGATTCCGGAGTCTTGCTGACCTGATCGCCCTTGATCATGTAGCAATCGGCAGCAACAAGTCCGCCTTTCCAGACTGAAGAGTAGCTTACGGCAAACTGGGCCGCTTCCAGGAGAGTGCTCTCTGGGACGGGCTCACCTTCGGTCTTGATCACCGTAAGAGGTGCGCCGGGAGCGTCCGTATGAAGTGCGAGGTCGCGCCGTTCCAGATATTTGGTGTATATCTCCTCGTTGCCGTCCGCATCTCTTCCCCCCAGCACCATAAATCCATCGGAGGAGAAAAACCAGCGGAACCTCTCATACCACTTGGGCTTTCGCCTCCTGTAGAAGGAGACGGGACGGGCCTTCTTTGGAGCAGCGGCCTTTCCTGCCCGAAGCAGCTTCGTGATGACCAGAGCTTCTTTTGCGCCGCTCCCTTTTCGGGCCATCTCCTTGGCCTTCTCGTAGTACCTTTGCGCATTCTGGGGAACGGTGAGACCGGCATGTAGCTCCAGCTCCACTCCCTCCAGCAGGACGCGCATCTCGCCCTGCCCGTCCAAAGAGAGAATGGTCTTGGCCTGGGGCAGCCCCGAGCCGCTGATCTTCTCCCAGATTTGATTGTAAGAAAAACCCTTGGCTTTGGCCTGCCCCACCACGCGCAAAATCTGCTCCACGCTGCCGTAAATCTGGTAGACCAGCTCCCCTTTGCCGATGAAAGACTTCTCCTGGGCCTCGAAATCCTCGATCGCTTTTTGCTGCACATCGATCCTGCGATCCAGGGGGTTTTTCTTCTCCGCTTCATCCCCCTCTTTTTCTACGAAGAAAGTGTCCAAGGCCTCGCTGAAAGTGGCAAAGCGCTTCTTTTCCAGGCCCTCGTAGATCTTGAGAGGCCGGGATAGTACATCCACCGGCTCGCCCTTGTCGAGAACGATGTGCGGATCGAGAGTGTCATCGAGGAAAACCTCTCGTAAGGCCTGATGGACCTTTTCAATCTCGCCAGGGTCCAGATCAGCGGCGGGCTTGTTCTTATCCACTCCCGCCACCAGGCAGACCTCCTCGCCGTAGGTTCCGCCCATGTTCAGTCCTCGCACAATGGATCGGACCAGATCCTGGCCGGCGCTGGCTAGCCAGGCCGAGAGCTCTTCCCGAGAAATGCTTCTGGGGTCGAGCTGGCCGGGATGGTAGAGGTACGTCTCACCGGCGGCCATTTTGCTGCCCCGGTAGACCATCTTTTTGAGCATGGATAGGATCTGCCGATTCTCATCGAGCAGAATCATGCTGCCTTTGGGAAACAGCTCAATAACCAGGTAGTGGCGAAGTCCGCTGCGCTCTACGGCGATCTCCAGGACCCGGTCCAGGTCGTGCTGCAAAATCTCGACAATCCTGCCGCCGGTTATACGGTTCCTGAGCATGGTGGGAAATTGGGGGGGCGTTTTGGAGGCAGGACGCTCGGCTTTGGTGATATTGACTCTCTTGCCGGCTACGAGAAGCAGATCCAGCCTGCCTTCCGCCGGAGACTGGATAGACAGCCAGATCTTGTCCGAGGACTGCTGGTAGGCCTTGCCCATAAAGCCGCCCAGGATCCTGTCGGATAGCTCCGCAGCCATGGCGGCGACGTCCACATTGCTCATCGCCTTTTTCATGGGAGAGGTGTCCGAGATCAATCGATAAATAGTTGCGGATGCCTGGCGAAGAGATGTGCAGCGCTTTTTGGTGGATCTGATGCTCATGCGCCTGGGAAGGTGGTTGCGGCTTTTAGGGCAGGATGTGGCCCTCCCGAAGGGAAAGAGCGACGCAGAGCTTCTGCTCCCGGCAAAGAAAGAGAGCCGCACTATTGTATGCTGCAAGTTATTAGGGGATTTCTTAAGGGCGTATGACGCTCCGAGATCAAGCTCAGAAAAGCCTTTTTTTGGAGGCCTTCTGCCTCACCTGGACCTTGCCCCTCGTTTTCAGGTAATCGGCCATCTCTGCATTTGCCGCCCCCATCGACCAGAGGTGAGAACCGTTCAGGCAGAACTGGGGCAGGTAATTATATTCATTTCCAGGCACTGTGAACGGATCGGCCGGTGTGAGCTTTGTTGGGACGGCATCCAGGGTCGATTCCAGCAGGCACCAGCGGCCGAACTCATTCTGGTAGACCACCCAGGCATGGCCAAAAGACCCGTCCGGTGTGGTGACCGTACCCAAAACCACGCGCACGCAGTGCTCGGAGATGCCGCTGGCCAGAAGAAGAGCGGCCAGCAGGAAAGAGGAATCCTCGCAGTCGCCCTTGTGCAAAACCAGCGTCTCCTCAGGAAAGAGCCAGAAGTCCTCCAGGCCGAAGGAGCTTTTATCCGTGACATACTGCACAGAGGTCGCCACATAATCCCAGATCTTCCAGGCCCGCGGGTCAAAGGTACCGGCTTCGCGAGCAGAGGGAAGACCGATATCCTGCAAAGCCCTCTGGATAACCTCGCTATTCGTAGAGGATAGCCAGGCCCGAATGTCGGTGGGAATGTAGAGGCCCAGGTTGCCGATGACCGCTCTTTTGTCCCAAATAACCGTATCTCTGACAATTGCGTTCCCCGCCCAGTTAAAGATCGTAGCCATCTAGTATCCACCTCAAATCTAGTATAATAATTTTAGCTAGTTATATTTAAAATTTTGCATCCAGTGATGACAATGAATGCATTTTAAAGCGACATTAAAAATTTTTTGCTTAAAATATTTTGTTTTAGTTTGGTTAGAAATAGCACACCCCCAATCTGTCGGTTAACGCTATATTATTGCAGAGCACTATTAGCCTTTATGGCCCGAGATCTGAATGAGAGAGACCTGCAGATTTTAATAAAGCTGGTTCCGGAGTTGGAAGTGCTGCAAAAGAAGGGAATTGAGATTGAGTACCTGAACATTCTGCCCCCCGTGGCCAATCACCACTCTAGAAGCGTGCAGGAATTCGAGCAGCGCTTGAAAAAACTGTCCGTCGAGGATATGCGCTATCTGGCCGACCTGGTAATAGACGGAACGGAGAGTACCGGCTGTCTTCATCCCGATTTTGCCGAGGTCTTCTTCACCGTGGCCGGGCAGATGCTTTCGGAGAGCGTGGCCGATCAGCTCCGGGAGGCGTACGAGTCCGGCGGGGAATGTGGGGGATAAAAAACATCTCCTGAAAATGCAAGGGGAGCGTCCGGCGAGATCTTGGGAGGGAGCGCTCGCGGGCACGTGCGTACGCTCGTGCTGGGCGAAGGGCGTGATGCTCATCCCTGTGCGCCTCTTAATACTATTCAGATAACCTCGCATACACCCTCTCCACCATCGCCATGGGTGACACCGAGTTCATGAAGAGCCCCAGCTCCTCGGGCGAGAGGCCCAGAGCAATGCCCGCCAGTTGCGTCACGTAGAGTATCGGAATGCTGATCATCTCCCCGTGCTTTTGCTCCAGTACTTTCTGCTTGGCATCGAGCATGAGATGGCAGAGCGGGCATACGGTGACGATGACCTCCGCCCCGGCTTTCTTGGCCTCAGTGAGGATTTTAAAGGCAATATCATCCGCCGCCTTCTCCTGGGGCATGAAGATGGGCCCGCCGCAACAGGCGGTCTTGAGCCGGAAGTCCACCGGCTCCGCCTGCAGTCTCTTGATCAGCTTTTCTAGGATAGTTGGAAACTGTGGGCTGTACAGCCCCGCAGGGCGCGTCAGTAGGCAGCCGTAGTAGGGGGCGACCAACAGTCCCTTGAGGGGCACCACGATCCTCTCATCGCCTTCGGTCAGGGCCTCAAGAATGACATCCAGAGCGTGGCGAACCCTGGCGCCGCTGTACTTTTTGTCCAAAACAGCGTTCACCTTTTCCCGAACCTCTGGCTCCTCCAGTCGCTCTGCCGCGGCGCGCAAGTTGCTGTAGCAGATGGAGCAGGCCGTCATGATCGGCAGGTCCGTCTGGGCCATGTTTCGAGCAGCCAGGCCCGTAGCCACCAGCTCATTGGAAACATGCGTCGCCCCACAGCAGTTCCAGTCATCGAGTTCCACGAGCTCAATTCCCAGAGCCGCAGAGACGGCCCGCGTGGATGCGTCCATCTCCTTTCCCGTCGACTTGGAGACGCAGCCCGGATAATAAGCCAGCTTCATTTTTTCCAGAGCTCCTCTATGATCCTCTTGACCTCATCCCTGCCTTTGATCTTCTCAATCTTAAGGTCGATCTTGCCTTTGGGCAATAACTCCAGGCCCATCTGCATGGACTGCACGACTCCCTGGGGAAATACGAGCAAGAACTTCGCCGTGAGAGCCAGCTCGGCTATCCTGCCATAGTCCTCGATCTGCTCTAAGAAGAATTTCTCGTAAGCGGCGTCCTTGCCTTGCAGGCCCGCCCGCTCAGCTATGTCTTTTAGAGCCGAGACCACTGCTTTAGGTCGGATGCCCCGCGGGCAGCGTGACGTGCAAAGAAGACAGGAGGTGCACAGCCACAGTGTCTCATTGTGTGTAGCCTCCTCCTTTTTGCCCTCCAGGCAGAGTTTGATCAACCTTCGGATGCTGGGGTTCATAAGACGCGCCGTAGGGCAACTGGCGGAGCAGGTGCCGCATTGAATGCAGGTCAATACCTCCTGCCCGGCCAGGCGCAGCACCTCTTGCTTGAACTGTTCATCTCCTGCCATTCTTAGGTTGCCTCCTCACGGCTGCCGTTAGCATCCGGCGTAGCGGCCTTCTTCGCTTCATCTTTGTGCAGCCGCTCTACAATCTTCCGGCTGGCCTCTTCGGCGGGATCCCTCTCGAAGATTTGCCGAACTTTTGGCTTTCTCAGTAGTGACTCCAGGGGATCTAGGGCCTCGTTCACCAGCCGCAGCAGCTCGGGATCGATCTTCGGCTTCTCGGGTGCCTGCAGGGGCGAACGTTCTATGTCCGGCGGAGAGACGGCCCCGCTCACATCCGGGCGCAGCCGCTCCCCGGTCTTTATGGCAGAGATGGCCTGCTTCCACTCCTCGGCCCAGGGTGTCTCCTTTATCTCCGTGTGCCTGACATCGGAACGCTCGACCTTTATGGCGAAGACGGGACAGGCTTTCTCGCATGCCCCACAAAAGATGCACTGATCTTTGACCGGTGCTGCCTTTCCCCGTTCGTCCACATACCAGCACTTGGCCGGACAGACATTGAAGCAGGCCTGGCAGCCCAGAGGATCGCAGCGAGCCAGGTTCTTCTCGACCAGCTTTATATCGCCCTGGAAGGGCTTCTTGATATCCATGGCCTCGTAGGGACAGACCTCTGCACATCTGCCGCAGCCGATGCACAGGTCCTGGTCGATCTCGATCTTGCCTGCGAACTCTTTTTCCGACTCTGGTAGCACTGCTAAGTCTAAGGGCTCGCCCTCTACTTTTATCGCTTCCTCGGGACAAAGGGGCACGCATAGGCCGCAGTAGTCGCAAAGTTCCTCATCCACCAGGAGCTGCTCATAGGGTACCAGATTGCGGGGATCTTTCGCTCTCTCTAACGCGTCCTTGTCCAGCAGCAAGAATGCCTTGCAGAATTTTGCGCACCGGCCGCAAAGATTGCACTTTTCGGCATCGATGGCGATTTTGCCCTTTATTTCCGGGCGCAGGGGGCCATAGTCTTCGCGTGTTTTATTGAAGGTGACTTTTATGGCCTTGGTGGGGCAGACCGGCTCGCAGAGTAGGCAGGGCAGGCACTTAACGTTAGGCAGGGCCTCTGCCAGCAGCCGGGGATACTGCTTCTGTGTGATGAAATCCATCATGTATGGGCCTCCGCGGCATCAACCGCAACCGTGGGGGCTCTTTTTTCACGCACAGTCATCTTAAAGGCCTTCATGGGACAGAAATTGACGCACATGCCGCAAAAGGCACAGGCATCCAGATCGATGAGCACGGGCGGCGCGTCCAGGCCCTTGGCAATCTCCTGCAATGGTCCCTCTTGCAGCGCTTTTTTCGGGCAGAGAGCTACACAGATGGAGCAGCCGGCGCACTTTTTATAATCGTAATCGAGGACGATCTCTCGCTCTTTGGTCTTCTGCCTGGCCAGAATGTGAGTACCTTCTGCATCCATATCTTTCTGTATTTCCATCATGGAAGGGCAGTCTCCCCATTCTTCTCCTCCGCTCTTTTCTTTTTCAGCTCCGTTCCGATGGGGCCCATGGCCTTCAGCTCGCCTATGAAATTCCTGAGATCCTTTGCATAAATCTCGCCCTCGCTGGCGGCACACCAGACGATCTTGACTCTTCCCGGATCAAGTCCTATCTTCTCCAGGACGCCTTTGAGCACATTCACCCTTTGCAGGGCCTGATAGTTGCCATCCCGGTAGTGGCATTCGCCAATGCGGCAGCCGGCGATGAGCACACCGTCTGCACCTCGCCGCAAGGCTTCCAGGATGAAGCTTGGGTCCACGCGCGCCGAGCACATCACCCGAATGTTGCGAGCGTTGGTCGGGTACTGGATACGCGCCGTTCCGGCCAGATCAGCCGCTCCGTAGCTGCACCAGTTGCAAAGGAAGGCCACAATGAGGGGAAACTCTCTCTTTACCTCTGTGGCGGCCCGCACCTGGGCCATGATCTGCTCGTCGGAGAAGAAGCGCATGTTGATGGCGTCAACTGGACAGGCGGCGGCACAGGAGCCGCACCCTTTGCAGGCTGCTTCATCCACGTAGGCCGGGCTTTTCACGGCTATGGCTTTCTTGGGACAGAGATCGACACACAGCTTGCACTTGATGCACTTTTCCGGATCGACATAAGCCGAGGTGGGCTCCAGCTCCAGCACGCCTTTATGCAGGAGCTTAACGGCTTTGGCTGCCGCGGCGCTGCCCTGGGCGATGGAGATGGGAATCTCTTTGGGACCGGAGGCACAGCCGGCGATGAAGACACCGTCGATGTGCGCCTCCACGGGCCTCATCTTGGGATGGGCGATCTCAAAGAACCCATCCGGTCTTCGGGAGAGTCCCAGCAGATTGCCCAAAACGTTCGCTTTGCTGTCCGGCTCCAATCCCACGGAGAGGACGGCCAAATCATAATTCACCCTCTTCATCTCGCCTGTCTGGGTGTCCTCAAAGATGAGGAAGAGCTCGCCCTCCACCTCTTCGATGCAGGAGACGCGAGAGCGCACAAAGTTGATGCCCAGCTTCTGGGCCCGCACATAGAATTCTTCGTATCCTTCTCCGCAGGCCCTGATGTCGATGTAGTAGATGGTGATATCAGTATTAGGGTATTTCTCCTTGACCAGTTGCGCGTTTTTAAGCGAGGCCATGCAGCAGATGCGAGAGCAGTAGAGGTTTCCCACGCTTGAATCGCGCGAGCCGACACACTGCAGGAAAGCTACCTTCTCGGCAATCTTGCCTGTGCTGGGGCGCACCACTTCTCCCTTGGTCGGCCCGGAGGCGTTGAGCATCCTCTCCATCTGCAAAGTAGTGATAACGTCCCGGTACCTGCCAAATCCGTACTCCTCCTTGCGCGTGGCATCGAAGGGCTGCCAGCCGGTAGCCACGATGATGGCGCCCACATTCAACTTGAAATCCTGGGGCTCCTGGTCCAGCTTGACCGCCTGGGCAGGACAGGCTTCCACGCAGCGGGCGCAGCCTATGCAGGCCTTGGGATCGACGCATGCTACCAGGGGCACGGCCTGAGGGTAGGGGACATAAATGGCCTTTCTCTTGCCTATGCCAAAGTCGTACTCGCTGGGCACCTCCACCGGGCACACATCGGCGCACTCACTGATGCAGCCCTTGCAAAGCTTCTCGTCCACATAGCGTGCTTTGCGAACGCCGGAGACGGTGAAGTTGCCCACGCTGCCCTCTACGCCCAGGACCTCGGCGTAGGTGATGAGAGTAATATCAGGATGATTGTAGACCTCGGACATCTTGGGCCCCAGCACGCAGATGGAGCAGTCGTTGGTAGGAAAGACGTCGGTGAGCAGTGCCATGTAGCCGCCGATGGTAGGTCGCCGCTCCACCAAGAAAACGTGCAGGCCAGAGTCGGCTAGGTCCAGCGCCGCAGCAATGCCGGCCACACCTCCCCCCACGACCAGCACGTTTTTGCTGACAGGTATGCTCTCCGGATCCAGCGGCTGTAGCAGCGCTGCTTTGGCCACGGCCATACGGATGAGGTCCTTGCCCTTCTCTGTGGCCATGGCCGGTTGCTCCATGTGCACCCAGGAGCACTGCTCCCGGATGTTGGCCATCTCCAGCATGTAAGGATTCAGGCCCGCTTTGGCAATCGCCCGGCGAAAGGTAGGCTCGTGCAGGCGGGGCGAGCAGGCAGCCACTACCACGCGATCAAGTTTAAGCTCTGCAATATCCTTCTGGATCTGCTCCTGGCCGATGTCGGAGCAGGAGAACTGCAAATCTCGGGCTACGGCCACATCGGGAAGCTTCTCTGCAAAGCTCAACAGATCTTCCATGTTCAAGACGCCGGCGATATTCAGGCCGCAGTGACAGACGTAAACACCAATGGGCATGAGACTTCAGTGGTATGAACGCTTTAAGTCACTTAAAGTTTTGCCATTGGGTGAGCAAAAAAAGGTTATTTTTTATTCTTAGCTTATAGATGCCGGTGGACCACCGGCATCGATAGGTTCGACATTTTGGGACGCTTTGGAGGCGGTCTCAATCGAGCTTGGCAACAGAACTTCATGGAGAGATTGAGGGGCATCTCCACCGTCTATTGCCCCTTTTCTCTCCAAAGTTCCTTTTTCCATTTCGCTTATCGCATGCACTTCGGCAGCTTCTCTAATGCTCGGTGCAGCCCCTCCATCCAGGGCTCCGCGCGCCTGGGCCGCCAATATTACATCTCGTGGAGCTGTCAGATTCTCTGGCTCTCTTGTCCCAGTCCTGGCCTCGGGCGGAGCAGTAGCTGCTTTTCCGCCATCAATCTCGAAGATATTGGGCATGATGTCACCATTATCCTCAAGATAGGACTGCGAATCTAGCCTCAAAGGTTACTGCCTTCGAGGTCAAGTTCTTGACTGTGATCCAATATGTGCTCTGACTAGCGTTTGCTCTCTCCAACGCTACATCCCAGTCGATCTGGGGTGCACCGGATTGGGGTGACGTCGGCATAATATACCAGATAACGTGCCACGAGGGGTTCCATCCCCAGGTATACCAGCGGCCGGTCGCTCCCGGCGCAACGGTTCCTTGAAACTGTACACCAGTTCTCATATCGATTACCTCTTTACTTGCTCAAAATATCATAACGGCATTCAAACCTGACCGGGTCTGAGGTCAGATTTTTGACAGTTATCCAGTAGGTGCATTGGCTTATGTTTGCCCTTTCCACCTGCACAATCCAGGAAAGCTGCGGCCCACCCGGACAGGGCGTTATGGGCATAATTGTCCAGATGACATGCCAGGATGCCGTCCATCCCCCTGTGTACCATCTGCCGGATGCCCCTGCGCCAAGAGTCCCAAAGAATTGAACGCCCGCAGGTTTGGTGAGACAGCTCAGATAAGGGGGCGGGCCATAAGAGCTGGCGGATCGAAGCTTCAGTTGATTGCGGTAATCCTCCAACACCTGCTTGGTCTGAGTATAAGTGGCATCATACTGGATGACTCCACTTTTGCTTCTTAAAAAAACAGAAGCACTAGAATGAACAAGGAGGGCGGATGAATCTCCCTGAGCGCCGGACCAAGTCTTTTCCGAGATCGGTCCCGGAAACATTGATGGATCGATCACCCAGGTCTCTGTTTTAGTGGCAGTCGTTTTTACGAGCAGGATGGGGGCAACGTGCCATCCCCAGTTGACCGCGCAGGCAGGATTGTTAGGTGTGGGCGTATGCAGGTTGCCGTATATCCAGACCTTCTCCGGCTGCGTGCCGCTTGCGATCATAAGTCGGCACATTTCATGGGCTCTGCCCCAGCAACCATCGTCCGGATAGAGGAAGGGAATGCATGGTGCTTTGGGGCTGGCAGGACAGCAGATCTTGGAGTTTGCCAGATCGAATAGCTCCTGAGCTTTTGCCGGAGTGACGGAAATCAGTTTGGGCTCAGGGGCCGCGCTAGGGGGTGCTATCATCTCTGCAAAGGCTCTGGTGCCGGGAAGATGTCTGACATCCATGATCTCATGCTGATCCGGCGTCTCCGTTACCAGTACCATTGTTTCTTGTTCTTGGGCGGCTTGCAGAGTATTCAATAGCTCCTGGAAATCAGGATTGGTTCTTCTCAGGTAATGCTTGGCATGTGAGATGACCAATTCAACTTGAACACCGTTTGCAGTCTCAGTAATGGCCTCAACTGACACTGATAATGGACAGAGCAGCTCAGTTACGATATTTGTCTCCGGATCGATTTCAACATATGCAGGTTGGTTTGCTTTGCGCAAAGAACCGAGGACTTCCTCCCAAACGGCATAGCGAGGAATTGAAGTATCCAAGAGGCCGGACCGACCGCTTTCAAATTTCACCTCAACAAAACGCGAGGGCGATTTATCTGCTCCCATTGCCATGGACTTGACAGCGGGAGTGAGGGTGCTAATGCCTTCAACGATCGCATTTTCTCTATTCATTCATAATACCTCCCTGGCTATGAAGGATTTCAATTTGGCTGGATAGGAGCTATTAACGCCGCTTCAGCTCAAGGTTGGGATCCTGCTGCCAGCCGGTTTTGTCGGCTGCACCGGAGGGTATGTCCCTCAGATGGTGCAAACCGAACTCTCATAATAACTGAATTGAAACTACTTATATTTTCTGATAAGATATTCTTCGTAACCACCCTTTCCATTCTCTGGGCGGTCTGGAACATCTTCCTGGAAGCTTAAGGCCTTAAGGGCAACAGTCAGCCTTTTCAAGAAAGCACACTAATAATAACCAGATGATCTCCAAAGTCTACATCTCCCACAGCCCCGCTGATGAGGATATGGCCCTGCAGCTCGCTCGCGCCCTGTGGCGGGTGGGCCTGGAAAGCTACGTCGCTCTCTATAATCTGTCGCCTGCCATCTCTCTGGCCGAGCGCGCTTCTTTTGGGCTGCGTAATTCCGAGTGTCTGGTGGTCCTGCTAACCGAGAAAGGCTCACTGTCCCCGGAGGTCTGCCAGGAGATCGGCCTGGCCCGGGGCCTGGATCTGCTCATCATCCCCCTGCAAGAGGAGGGCGCAGCGCTGCCCTTTCTCATCGATCACCTGCAGCCCCTGCACTTTCAGGAGGAGAGATATGCCGATGTCGTCGGGCTTTTGATCAAGACCCTGCGGGAGCTGTCCCGGCTGGAGTGGCTGAAGGTCGCCTGTCCCAAATGCGGGGAGGAGATGACCCAGTATCTCACGCCCCAGGAGGAGGTGGAGGAGACGCGGGGAGTCTTTCCCTGCCGGACTCTCGAACCATTCATCACCTTCCCGATTCCGGCAAGTGGCTCGCGCCCTTTGCATGAGTGCTGCGGTCCAGGCCTCAGCGTCTGCTCTTCATGGCCTGCTCTCCCATGTATCAAGTGACTCTGGACCACGAGCTGGAGGTGGTGGCCCTTTTCCGAGCAGTCTCCAGCCAGGATGTGGCCTTCGATTCTTGTTATCTGGGAACCTTTGGGGATAATGCTTCCGTTGAGGAGCATATCACCGTTAATGGAAACCATAGCGCTAATTCCGTAGATTACTATATCGGGATTTTAGAGCATTTCATAGATGGCAGATGGTATCCAAAGTCCATAGACAACAATGTTGATATTATCCAAAAAGGAAGATCAAACGATCCCTATGATCAGGTGATGATACTTGCCGACTCCTGCACAGACGGAGTATTCAACGAATTCCAAAGAGCTGTGCCATGGCAAAGAATACCGACAGTAAACACGGGAACTAAACTAGACTGCTGACCATAGAGCATCCTCCTGGAATTGACGAGAAAGGCTGCTTAAGGCTCATAGAAGAAAATGTTAAAAGATAATCAAATAAATTTATTTAAATATAAACGTAAGCTTTAAATTATTTAAAAGCTCCTCAATTCTTATTAAGAAAGCCAATCCTCTGCTAATTGTGATGTCTGACCCGGATAATGTGTCTTCTCCATTAAGGATGATTGGCCTGGGTGATGCGTTGGAAATGAAGAAAGTGACTGCAATGATGGAATTGATTGACTCCTGTCGTAAGACATTCCTACATTGATCGGATTCATCTGAATTGAAGATTGGTAGACAGGCTGCAAGGAATTTGATGGAGATATGTAATCTCCCAACGTTCCTTTCTCGACGACATAAATTATCACTATATTGCTATACAGACCGTTGATCATATATCCCATTATATGCTCACCAAGCCTGTCCGCAGCGAAGGTTATCTCATTTCTGCCATACATGAATTGGTAATCCCTGAATTTCTCATCTCCATTGGGATATTGCTCGGTAAAGGTTGCACTGCCGCTATAAGAATTGGCAACCATTTTGACCTGATCGTAAATCTCACAATGATAATACATCGACATTCCGCTACTGGTTTCTATCCCCAGAGGATTTATCGTCGGGAACTGGGGAGGAAGTACCGTAACCTTTCTTGTTGAGTTGAACATCCTTCCTTTCTTGTCGGCGACTGTAAGAGTTACATCATAAGTTCTGGCGCTTTTGAGGCTGGCTGTGAAGGCATGAGGTACTATTGCATCATCTCTCTGGGCGGAGCCGTCGCCAAAGTCCCAGAGATAGTTGGCTATTGCGCCCCTGCTGGATGTGGCATTAAAGATTACCTGCTGGCCCACAATGGGATCTTGCGGCGTAATGGAGAAGAGGGGGTGCAGGGGTGGTGGCGGTGGCGGGGATACTGAGATGTTCATAGATTTACGGCCCTTATCACCGTTTATGTCGGTCAATGTGAGAATGACTTGGTAGGTTATCTCCACGGATTCATTGGCCGGAAAAGTGTGATTCCCAATGGCCTTTGTACCAATGGAGGACCCATCACCATAGTTCCATTCGAAGCTTTTTATAGAACCCTTGCTGGAAGTGGCATTGAAGGAGACCTCTTGTCCGGCTACAGGGCTCTTGGGCTCAAAAATGAAGAGTGGTACCAATGGCTCGGCTTTTGCCGGTTCAATCCTCAGTTGCTTTGAAGAGGAGTTCTCTTTGTCTCTTTTATCCTTAACAGTGAGAGTGACATTGTATGTGGCCGCCTCGAAGCCTTTGGGCGGATAGGTATAATTCACAACAGCCCCATCTTTTATAGGAGATTTATCGCCGAAGTCCCACCTCCAGCTGAGATTGTCTCCCTGGCTAAGAGAGGCATTGAAGGTTATCTCCTTTCCAGCTTCAAATGCATCCGGCTTGCAGGTGAAAAATGAAACTGGATCTTTGGGCTTTTCCACTGAAAGCCGCCTGGATACAGAGCTGTTCAAGTTATCCTCATCTTTTACGGTTAGATTTACTGTATGCTCGCCCTCCTTACTGAATCGATGCGAAAAAGAGCTCTTGTTGCTTCTTGTTCCATCATCAATGTCCCACTCATATTTCAAACCACCACCATCAACATCGCTGCTCCATGAGGCATCAAAGATGACTTCATCTTCGGTAGTAATTCCTTTTCCTGGAACAAAATTGATATGAGCTGTGGGTGGATGAAGCACATTCTTATTTTGAACCCAAATTTCCCGCGGATGGGTGGTGTCTCTGAGGTCGTTGTCATCAATTACTGTAAGCTTAACTGTGAAATTTCCCTCTTTTTCATATCTATGCTCAGGGTAAAGTCCGCTGCCTTTCTTCCTGTCGCCGAAATCCCATTCATAGGCTTTAATGCTGCTCTTAGGATCTGGATCACTGCTCAGAGAGGCGTCGAAGGAGACATCATCCTCTGTGGTAGGAGATGATGGATAGTAGGAGAAATGAGCGGAAGGAGGTGAATTAACCTCGATAGTCTCCTGAGCATCATCAGTGCCATTATATTCGTCTATGACTCTGAGACTGGCCAGGTAAGTTCCGCCTTTTTCATAGACATGGTATACATCCCTTCCTGTGGCATTTGCGCCGTCACCAAAGGACCAGATGTAGTCCTTGAGGGGGAGATCATCGGTGCTGCCTTTCCCACTAAAAGATATCTTTTCCTTTACATTCGGCAGATGTGGATCCCATCCAAGTTTTGCATGCGGAGGATCATTTACCACTATCCAGGAAACATTGCTCCTGGTTTTATTTTTATCATCAACTGTCGTTAGGTTCAAAAAGTAGCGGCCGGCGTTTTCATAGGAGTGCCTGCAAGTTGTTAGGTTAGCTCCTTGCTGGTAACTCTCGTCTCCAAAGGACCAATTATAATGCTTTCTCCCCTTTATCCCTGCGGCAATGAAAGTGATATCCTCTCTGACTCTGGGCAGCCCGGGCTTAAACGCAATATCAAGCGGTCTCGGCTCGCTCACGGACAAAGATACCTTTGTATAATTAAAATCGCCAATGTTGTCAGTTAAATTGAGGATTACATTGTATTTGCCTGGATTTCCATAGATGTGTGTTACATTTCTCATGCTCTCATTTGTAGTATTATCTCCAAAGTCCCATTCACAATTACGGATTCCTCCATCCTCATCATTGCTCTTGGAGGAATCGAACCATATCGGCTCATCTGCCACGAGCAGGCTTTTGTCATAGTCAATAACAGGATCCGGCTTCATGTTGGCCAAATTCATGGATTTTTTAGGTCCGTTTATTTCCCGGATGATTTCTGGTTTTGATAAAGGTTTGCTACCTCCTGGAAATGGAAAATCCTCAGACCAATCTAGACTGAGCCAATATTCAGATTTATTTTTATTTTTATTTTTATTTTTAATTGTGATTACTTCGGTATTGGTTGTGTTATATTTACCATTCAACCAATTTTTAATTTTTTTTACATCATTCACATCCTCTTCATAGCCTAAAAAAACCATTGAATACATATGTAGGCCATTGCCTTTAGTTTTGGCAATAAGGATCATTGTTGCTCCTCCAACATTTTCTACCAAGGTTGATATAGCAACCGCATAATCATCACAGTCTCCGCTTCCGACGTTATTGGGTTCGCCACTTTTAAAGGAAAAACTTGCATTCTGAACTAATTCGGCTACAATAGGATCGGGAAAATATTGCCACTTAGATTTATTACCATCACCTTTTTGTAGATAGTCGTAGATAACACATACGGATTTGATATCCAGCTTACCTCCGGAATAACCACTTCTAGAATCTGACAGAATCCGTCGAGTTTTCACAAGAATATCGGGATTCTCCATTCCAACCTGAATCGCTTTTTTTACTTGTGAGCTAATAGTGTCATATGTAGCATTATTATTACTTATTGTTCCAGATAAATTAAATGATATATTATAATATATACTCTTTTTTGAGTCAGAATCCTCAAGTGATATATTCGTTAGGTTGTCCTCGCTAAGTTGTCCTTGCACGGCCCAATTAGCAGGCAAAATAGCGAAGAATATAAGTGAACACAGGAAGACTGCTCGCACTCTGCACATAAGTTAATATCTAAGCTCTCATCATATATAATTTTTGGTAATACTTGTGATTTATCGCATATAATATATTAAAATCGAAACCATATCTGGAGCTTTCAATCATCTTGATTCCAAATCTATGCCATCCTTCTAAAATCAAGAACAGGTGGAAGGTGATCTTCAAGCTCGGGCTTGAGCCTCAAAGCGTTATCATAGCTTCTTTGGGCTTCTTTTCCAGAGGGACTGGTCAAGTCAATGTCAAATAACAATAGAAGTGGGTACCGATTGAACCAGGCCTCAGCGAATTTCGGATTTATCTTAACTGACTGGTTAAAGCACTCAAGGGCCTCAAGTGACTCTTCTTCGTATAGCAGTACGCCCTTATTATACCATGGCTCGGCTAGATTGGGATTGATGCTGATTGCCTCTTTGAAGGATCTAAGGGCTTCATCAAAGCAGCATTTCTCCCCAAACAGGGCACCTCGGTCGTTCCAGCCTATGACATCGCTATAGTTTCTTGATATGGCATTATCGTATTTTGCGATAATGGATATGTAATCATTGTCCAATTTGCAGACGCAGCCATCTGTGCCGGGAGGTGCATCAATCGTCGACCATTCTAGTGACTCAAGTCCTTTCTTGGCTACTACCTGGAGATTTGTAGTTTTCATGGGGCAATCGTCGCTAGGGCAAATCTTTTCACAGCACTCAAGTACTTTGTCATAGCATTCCTCTGCATTTGATTTGTCTTGAGGTGCATCAAAGGATTTACAATTGTTAAGAAGATTATTGGCATAATCGTGATCTGCCTTAGGATCCTCCTTCAGGAGGCGGAGCGCGTTCTTGTGAGATTCATCGTTGGTTGATTGCACCTGGTAGATTGCTGTGATCATTATACAAAGAAAAATTAATAGAAGACACCTAAGCTTCATAGGTGCAATAATGTTTAGAACTTATTTATATCTATCTATCTGATTCAGTTAAATAGTGTGGAGATGTGAGATGTAACTCATAAGGTCAAAAGTATTGGAATAATTATATTTTAATAAAATAAAAAGACGTGGAAAAAAGAAAAAGACGAAGCCACAAAATCTGTTGGAGAGATTGCACAAGTATCGGAGACAGGCTTTGGCCTTCATGCATGACTTTGAGGTTCCATTTGACAATAATCTGGCCGAGAGGGATATACGAATGATGAAGGTCCCGCAGAAAATCTCAGGCAACTTTAGACGCTGGGAGGGGGCGAATATTTTTTGCCGCATTAGAGGATATATCTCGACGGTTAAAAATAAATCCATTTCAGTTTTCGACGCTATTCAGGTAGCCTTTGAAGGGAAGCCATTCATTCCTGGGAGAACTTTGATTGCAGTCTGAATTCATAATGATTTTGTGGGTAGGGCGGAATAGTTATAGGCGCAAACTGTATTATCTATTATTGCAATGCCGAAAAATAGTGAAAAATCAATGAGAGCCAATTTGTTGTTGATCTCTTTGGGCATAATTTTCGTAATATGCTATATTGGATGCTCATCCTCCGTTGAAGAGATCAATGAGCCTCAGAAGATCTCTGCGGGCGCATTAATCGATCAAATAAGTAAAGGCTCAACAGTCGCATATAGCAATGTAGTGATCAGCGGAGATCTGGATCTCACAGATGCTGATTTGGTGAAGGATAGCTTTCTCGATCGGCCCCCCGAAATAATCGATTCGCCAATAAGCATTACTGGATCTATATTTGAGGGGGACCTAATATTAGAAAACAAGACGTTTAGGATGCCATTAATTTTTAATAATAATATTTTTAGAGGTAATGTCTATTTTAACGACTCTAAATTTACAAATGGGGTGAGTTTCAATGGATCGACATTTAAATCCTCAATATCTTTTTCAAGGACACATTTTTTCCAAGACATTTGCTATAGAGGATGTCTCTTTGAAGGGAACTGCAATTTCGCATGTTCCTCCTTTGAGAAGACGGCATTATTCAAAGATACAATGTTTTTAAGCGAAGCAACATTTAGAGGAGCTATCTTCAAAGACGATCTGGTATTTGAGAACTCGAGCAGCAAGAACTCATTTTTATCTTTCTATAACTCTACATTCTTGAAAGAGGTTCATTTCAGACGATCCAGATTCGAAGGGCAAGGGATTCAATTCATAGAAGCCGAATTCGGAGATTCTGAGATCTTAGGATCGACTTTTAATAATTCTGATTTTTCTGGGTCAAACTTCAATGGAGCGGTTAAGATATTGAACGGAGTCTTCAATGGAAGCTCAGATTTTAGTGAAGTTATTTTCAATAGAGATGTCGCTATCTATGGATCCGTCTTCAATGGAGATATTAATCTAAAAGGATCTAAGTTCAGAGGGCAAGCCTCGTTCAAGAGCTCCGTCTTCAATGGATCTGCGATCTTCGACAATGTTGAATTTGAAAGAAGGGCCCAATTTAGCAATACAGAATTCTACGATTCTGCGGGCTTCAATGAGAGCAAATTCAAAGGAGATGCTCTATTTGAAGGTGCTGTATTTGGAGGCAGTCTCTTCTTAAAGAGGGCAGAGTATGATAAGATGTATATTAGATGGGAGAATATCACACATCTGAACTTTGATGACTCATCATTTCTTCTGTTGATCGAGAACTTCAAGAAACTCGGTTTCTGGTCTGATGCTGATCAATGCTACTATGCATATAGATCAGAACGCAACCGTTTTCTTCCGCTTACTTATAGGCCAGTTGATGCGATGCTGTCGATCCTCTATGGGTATGGCACCAAGCCGGAGCGTCCCCTACTCTGGTTTGTCTTGACAATTATTCTATTCGGATTCATCTTCTATAGGATGGGCGGCATAAGAAAGGGAGATAAAGGGGCATCGATTTGGGATTCAATATTTTTCAGCGCGACCAATATTGCGTCTGGAGCCAAGGCATTGGGCAATTTCATATCAACACCATCGGATTTTCTAGCGGTTGGGAGATTTCAATATCTTGTGATAATAGAGAAATTTCTGGGAATGCTTTTGTTTGCGCTCTTTCTAACATCTCTTGCAAGGACGGTGATACGCTGAGCCAATCTACCATCTTCCCTGGGCTTAGTCCAAAACTGCTTTATCTTTAAAAATCCATGATATACTGCATGACTGCCGCCCTCCCCCTGATACTCGCTGTTATGGCCGTTATCTCTTTCACGGCCTGTGCCCAGGAGGTGGCCTATGCCTATGGCGAGTCCGGGCCCCGATTACAGGAGAGCGGGAACATCACCCAGTACAACGGCTCGGATATAGTCTCCTCCGTAATAGCCAGCGCAGGTCCTGGCAGCAGCTCTTTTCCGCCAAAATCCACAAAAAATGTAGAGGAGATCAAGGAGGAGATTAACCTTAAGCTCAACATACCAAATCCCACGGTTGAGGATAAAGGCAGCAACCTTGTCCTGGATTATCCCGGTGATAGAACCATCGGCCAGATCTGTTCGATTTACAACTACATGGTTGGCAACTGGAGCTATAAAGCCGATACGAGAGGAATTGAGGTGTTCCAGTACTCCAACAAGAGCCTAGAGAATGGTGAAGGCAGGTATTCAGGCCAAGGAGATTGCGACGACTTCTCCATTCTGATGGCTTCGCTCATTGAGTCCATTGGAGGCACATCCAGGATCGTTCTGGCCTACGGGCCTAATGGTGGACATGCTTACACCGAGGTCTATCTTGGAAAGGTGGGTGGCTCAGAAAGCGATGCCCAGCGAATGATCGCCTGGCTTCGAAAGAACTATAATGTCAAGGAAATCAATACCCACACGGACCTGAAAACTGATGATGTCTGGCTCAATTTGGACTGGTGGAGGGAGCCTGGGGGGGCAAAGCATCCAGGAGGCCCCTTCTTTAAGGCCGCAAGCCAAACTCCTATCCCTATACGGGAGAATACCTCTCTTGTCCCCCTTATGCCTCTGAATGACTTGCCTGAAGCACTATTCACAATATCGCCTTCTCCACCCAATGCAGGGGAGAATGCGTCTTTCGATGCCTCGAAGAGCTGGGACATTGGAGGAGAAATTGATTCATATTTGTGGGATTTCGGAGACGGCAATAAAACGGGCAAGATGAGCGAGCTCATAGTAAACCATGTTTACCTCAAAGGCGGTCCTTGTACGGTGATCCTCACGGTTGAGGATGATGAGGGCGCTACCAGCATCATCTCCCAGAATATAATGATAAATAATCCTCCTCAGGCCAACTTCACCGTTGAGCCGCAGAGACCCAAAGTGGGCGATCAGGTAAAATTCGATGCTTCGAAAAGCGATGATGAGGAAGATGGCAAGAACCTGGCATACCATTGGGAGATAAATAATAATTCTGCCATATTCCGCGTTATTAGCCCTCCTAGGCAGCCATTTGATGAAAAGGGTATGTACTGGATCAACCTTACTGTGACAGATAAGAATGGAGCTAAGGGTTATAAAAATTTTCTTTTAAAAATAAATCAGCCGCCCATTCCTCGTATTGCTTTTGATGGCCCCGACTTGAGCCTGGGAAAGATGATCAACTTCAGCGCAGTTGCCAGCGAAGATTTGGATGGTGAGATCGTCAGCTACGCATGGGACTTCGGCGATAATAGTGCAGTTGACTGCAACAAGACTGTCCTGCATAGCTATCGAGAAGGCGGAGAGAAGACGGTGAGGCTATCGATAAGGGATAATGATGGCGCTATAAATAACAGTTCACAGGATCTCTTTATCAATAGACCGCCAATAGCGAAGTTCTCCATTGATCCCGGAAAACCTGAAAAAGGCGAAGCAGTTAGTTTCAATGCCTCTTCAAGCTCCGACTCGGATGGAACGATTCTGAAATATTCATGGGATTTCGGAGAGGGGATAGTCGAACCCGATGTCCGCACTCGGGATTTTGCCGTGCATACTTATTATAGACCACAAGAATACAATGTTACATTGACAGTGGAAGACGATAAAGGTGCCACCGGTTCTTTCAGCCAGACGTTTAAAGTTAAATTTAAAGAGATCAATAATAATCATATCGAGCTAAAGAACAATTCTGAGGTAACGGCCGCGTCCTTTAGCGCAGATAATGGCAAGCTGGCCACTGGCAGTGGAGATTATACGGCTCGATTGTGGAATGTACAGACTGGTAGTGAACTGCAGAGGATCCAGCATGATAGCTCTGTGATGGATGTGGCATTCAGCCCAGACGGAAGCATGTTGGCTACGGGAAGCGATATAGGGGCTCGAATGTGGGATATGCAGACCGGTAAGGAGCTTCCGACCCTGATGCATTATGACTCTGTGGCAGATATAGTGTTAGCTCTGGCATTTAGCCCAGATGGGAGCAAGCTGGCCACTGGTAGCCAAGATTGTACGGCTCGATTGTGGAATGTGCAGACCAGCAAGGTGCTGCAGGAATTTGATAACAACGGTCTTTGGGTAATGGCTGTGGCCCTCAGTCCAGATGGAAGCATCCTGGCTACAGGCAGCGAGGATAACACAGCTAGAATGTGGAACGTTCAGACGGGGAAAGAGTTGAAAAGGCTGAACCATGATAATAATGGGCTTGGGGTGAATTCAGTGGCATTCAACCCAGGCGGATCCAAACTAGCTACCGGCTGCGGTGATAGTACGGCTCGACTGTGGAATGTTAAGACGGGCATGGAGCTGCAGAAGTTTAAACATAATAGTTCGGTGACGGGAGTGGCCTTTAGCCCCGATGGAAGCGTGCTGGCCACAGGATGTGTGGATAAAATGGCTAGAATATGGGACATGCAGACCGGTGAAGAGATAATCGAGCTGGAGCATAATGACACGGTGTGGGCGGTGGCATTCAGCACCGACGGGACCAGGTTGGCCACAGGTTGCGCGGACGGTATTGCTCGCATCTGGAACGTGCAGAGCGGCCAGGTGCTTCTAAAACTTCCTCACGAAGGCGATGTGTTCTCAGTGGCATTTAGCTCCTAGCTTGGTGAACCCCCCTTCTCCAAACCTTTTTATACCTCCTCTCTCTTCAGAGTAGGGAAACCTGATGACCGGACACCGCGAGAGAGCCATCCTTATCCCGTCCTCTCTCACCATGGAGAGTAGGGATTCGCGTGTCAACACGCTCAAGGTTGGCCAAATCGCCCGGGCAGCAGCGGTCTTCCAATACAACCGCATCGTGATCTATCGCGATTCAGAACGTAACGACTCGCGATTCATGGCCATGGTGCTGCGCTACATGGAAACGCCGCAGTACCTGCGACGGATGCTCATCCCGCGCCGGGAGGAGCTATGTCATGTTGGAACTCTGCCGCCGCTACGTACGGCTCATCATCCAATAAACTCAAAATCAGAATCGCTCAAGATTGGCGAGTTTCGCGTCGGAGCAGTCGTTGAAAGCGTCGGATCTGATAATGGCGTCTGGGTGGAAATCGGAATCAATCGCCCAATTCCCCTTCGTACCGAGGAAAAAATCCCGGTGGGGCAGCGCCTAAATGTCAGAATCTTTTCGCATGAACCGCTCGCCGCTGAGCCTGTGGACCCCAAGGATATCCCTCATTACTGGGGATACGATACCGTTGTAGTGGAGAGCCTTGAAGCTTACCTGGCTGAAAAGCATAAGCAAGGCGGCTACGTGGTTCTTACCTCCCGGTACGGAAAAGGCCTGACGCCCGAAATCCTCTCTCAAATGGTTCAACAAGGCCAGATGCGTGATCTTGCGGTGGTGTTCGGCTCACCGTCACGAGGCGTAGATGCCTTCTTGAGTAAGGAATCAATGGACAGATATGAAATGATCAACACCATCCCGCATCAAGGAACTGAGACGGTTCGCGTGGAAGAGGCTGTCTTTGCCACTTTAGCCCTGCTCAACCTGGTGCGTTTGGAGGACTAAATGGCAACAATACACCGACCAAGACGAGGTTCGCTGGCCTACAGCCCAAGAAAGAGGGCCAAGAGCGAGGTCCCAAGGATTAGAAGCTGGCCCGAGGAGGACAAGGCCAGGATGGCAGGCTTTGCCGGTTACAAAGCCGGCATGACCCACATCATGATGATCGACGACCGACCCAGGAGCCTCACCGAGGGCGTGGAGATCTCCATGCCCGTAACAGTTCTGGAGGTGCCCCCCATGAATGTGGTGGCTGTGCGCGCCTACGAGAACTATAACGGTGGCCTTCGGCCTGCAGGCGAGGCCTGGTCCGAGAACCTGAGCCCCGAACTAGCTCGCGCTCTGACCGTTCCCAAGAAGACTCGCGGGACCTCCGCGGATGACCTGCGGGCTCTGGGCGACGATATCGTAGATGTTAGAGTACTGGTGCACACCAATCCCATGCTCATAACCGGAATTCCCAAGAAGGTTCCAGAGCTCATGGAAATGCCGGTGAGCGGCGGCTCCATGCTGGATCGGCTCGCTTTTGCCCAGAAGTTGCTGGGCCAGCAGGTCCCAGTCTCCAGCGTATTTGAGCTGGGAGATCTAATGGATGCATCTGCCGTCACCAAAGGCAAGGGCACCCAGGGTCCAGTGCGACGCTGGGGAATTGCCATCGCCAAGAGAAAGCACGCCCGTACCGGCAAATTGCGGCACGTGGGCAACCTCGGTCCCTGGCATCCATCCCATATCAGCTGGCGCGTTCCACAACTCGGCCAGATGGGCTACCACCAGAGGACAGAGTTCAATAAAAGACTCATGTTCATCGGAACCGACGGCGCACAAATAAATCCGAAAGGCGGATTTCCCGGCTATGGCCTGGTTAGAAATCAATATATCCTGATCAAGGGAAGCGTTCCCGGTCCCATCAAGAGGATGGTCAGAATAAGACACGCCATAAGACCCGGAAAGAACTTCGTGAAAGTGCCCGAGTTTCTCTATGTGAGCCAAGAGTCCAAGCAGGGGGTCTAGATGATGTTGGCAAATATCATTGATCTATCGGGAAATGAAAGCGGCCAGATACAGTTGCCTCCTGTCTTTGAGGAGGAATACCGGCCGGATATAATCAAGAGGGCCGTCCTAGCCGCACAGGCCAACAGACTCCAGGCTTATGGACCTCACTTCTATGCGGGCATGAATACCTCTGCCCAGTCATGGGGTCCGGGACACGGCGTCTCCAGAGTTCCCAGATTGAAGAACGGCAGGAAAGCTGCAGGCGTACCCATGGCCGTAGGCGGCCGCCGCTCACATGCGCCCCAGCCCAATGCTGACTATACGGAAAAGGTCAACAAAAAGGAGAGGCGTAAAGCCATCCGCTCTGCGATCGCCGCTACGGCTTCGTCGGGACTGGTCGAGGCAAGAGGCCACAGGTTCACAAGAGCGCTGCCTGTTGTGGCCAAGAACGACCTCGAATCCTTGAGCAAGACCACAGACGTCATCAAGTTCCTGGTGGCAGCGGGCCTCTGGGATGACGTTCAGAGGGCAAAGGATGGAAGACATATTCGTGCCGGCAAGGGCAAACTGCGGGGACGGAAATATAAAAGCCGCAAGAGCGTGCTCATTGTCGTCGGAAACGATCTGGGACTGGGAAAAGCCGCCCGAAATCTTCCCGGTGTGGACTTCGTCACCGTGGAGAGGCTGAACGCTGAGCTGCTTGCCCCTGGAACCAAAGCCGGAAGGCTGACCGTCTGGACTGAGTCTTCCCTGGAAAAGCTGGCCAAAAAGGGCAGCCCGGAGGCAGTACAATGATAATCAAGAGTCCCTACGTCACAGAAAAGGTCACCGGCATGATCGACTCCAATGATACCATAGAGTTCCTGGTGAACATGAGATCCACCAAGCCGGAGATCAAGAAAGCCCTGGAAGATCTTTATGATATCGATATCCTGGCAGTCAGGACCATGATAACCTCCCGGGGAGAAAAGAAGGCCATCGTGAAGCTGGCGAAAGAGGGCAGTGCGAACGAGCTTGCCACGAGGCTAGGACTGCTGTAGGTGGGTAAAATATGGGACATCGAATCATATCTCAAAACAGAGGTGCAGGTGGTCCTACGTACAGGGCACCCTCTCACCGGTACAGGGCGGACATCAAGCACATAAAAGTCGATAGCGATGAGACCATAAAAGGCGTGGTCCAGGAAATAATGCGCGATCCCGCGAGAACAGCTCCTGTTGCGCTCATGGCCTTAAGCAACGGTGAGATGAGATACATCCTGGTTCCCGAGGGCATGTATGTGGGCCAGGAAGTCTCATGCGGCATATCGGCCCCCATAGAGCCGGGAAACACTCTGCATCTGGCGGAGATTCCCGAGGGCATACCAATCTGCAACGTCGAATCGCAGCCTGGTCACGGTGGCCAGTTTGCCCGAGCTTCAGGAGTGTGCGCCATTCTCGTAGCTCATGATGCGGGTCAAACCGTCGTCCAATTGCCCAGCGGTGAGATGAAATGGCTCTCCCCGAAATGCATGGCGACCATCGGGGTCGTTGCCGGAGGAGGCCGTCTGGACAAGCCTCTGGTAAAAGCCGGCAAGAGCTTCTTTAAGTTCCAGTCCAAAGCCAAGAAATGGCCCATCGTCAGAGGCGTTGCAATGAACGCCGTAGACCACCCCTTCGGTGGCGGCGGACGTCAGCATCCAGGGCGGCCAAAGACTGTCAGCAGGAATGCACCCCCTGGCCGAAAGGTAGGTTCAATTGCCGCAAAGAGAACCGGTAAGCGCTAGGTGAAAGGTTTTGGCTAAAAAAGCAGGGTCCAAGCTTCCTAAGAGAAAGGAAGAATTCTTGTATCGGGGCCGGAAGGTTGCCGACCTCGCCAAGTTGAGTATAGAGGAGCTTGCCGGGCTCTTACCAGCGCGGCAACGCAGATCGATCAAAAGAGGCCTTGTCAAGGATAACAAGAATCTCCTGACGAGCCTGAAGAACAAGGACTCGGTTCGAACCCACATCAGGAATATGATAGTTATGCCTGATATGGTGGGCAAGAATCTCGAGATCTACAACGGCAAGAGCTTCGAAAAGGTAGAGGTCATGCCCGAGATGATCGGGCACTTCTTCGGCGAGTTTTCGCTCACGCGCGGTCGCGTGCAGCACGGCGCCGCGGGCGTGGGCGCTACCAGATCAAGCAAGTATGTGCCGCTGAAGTGAGGTGTGAGATTGGGCAGATTGAATTATTCGCTTACGCCTGCAGGACGCTCTTCAAGGGCCATGGGGATGGAGCTTCACATCTCACCTAAGCACGCCCACGAGATCTGCAGGACGCTAAAAGGCATGAGGGCTAACCTCGCCCGTGCCTATCTGGAAGATGTAATAGCTCTTAAGAGGGCTATTCCCTTCAAGCGCTACAGAGGAAATGTGGCCCACAGGCACGGCCTGGTGGGATGGGATGCAGGCAGATATCCGGAAAAGGCCGCCAAGGCAGTCTTGATCGTCCTGGATAATGCACTTGCCAATGCCGAGTACAAGGGAATGGAGTCCGAGAAGATGAGGATCTTCCATGCTGGTACAAAGAAGGGCAGGACCATCCAGGGATGGATGCCTCGCGCCATGGGAAGAGCCACCCCCAAGAACACAGAGACGGTCTCTGTGGAGATGGTCCTCACTGAGGTGAAGAGCTGATGTCCGTAGAAAAGAAGTTCGTAGCAGAGGGCCTCTCCAAAGCTCTCGTCAATGAGTATCTGGCGGAAGAGCTGGAACGTGCAGGATACGGCGGCATGGTTATGAACCGCACTCCCATGGGCACTCAAATTACTGTCTATGCGGAAAAGCCGGGCATGGTCATCGGAAAAGGCGGCAAATTGATCAGGAAGATCACCCGCGACCTGGATCGCAAATTCCATCTGGACAATCCCCAGATTGATGTGCAGGATGTGGGCCGCGGTGACCTGAATGGTAGAGTTGTGGCCAATCGTCTCGCCTCCTCTCTGGAGCGTGGCTGGTACTTCCGAAAAGCAGGTCAGTCCATGATGAGAAGAGTGATGGATGCGGGCGCTTTAGGCTGCGAGATTGTGATCAGCGGCAAATTGACAGGCCCGCGCTCCCGAACCGAGAAATTCATCTCCGGATACATCAAGCACTCCGGCAAGCCGGCTATTGATCTCGTGGATAAAGGCTACTCCGTAGCCGTGAAGAAGCTGGGCGTAATTGGCTGCCAGGTAAGAATCATCCCGCCCGACGTAAGACTTCCTGACGACTTCCGGATTGAAAAGCCGCCGGTAGCTGTGCCGGTCGTGGAAACAAAGCCCGCGGCCAAGCCGCCGGTGCCCGTTGCAGTGCCTGCGCCCGAGAAGAAGAGCGATCTGGATCAGCTCTTAGAGTCTGAGCCCTTAGCCGCTCCGTCTCCCCTGGATGAATCATCCGTGAAGGCGAACGAAGGCGTGACAGAGGATGCGCCTCTCCCCGAAGAGAACGCGGATAGTGGGCCTTCTGCCAAGGTAGAGTGATCCGAAATGGCCATCTTTAAGATTGATGAGATCAGAAACATGAACGCGGAGGAGATTACTGAGGAGCTGAGAAAGCTTCTTAGTGAGCTCATTCGAGAGAGAGGCATCGTTACTGCAGGTGGCGCCCCGGAAAAGCCGGGGAGAATCAGAGACATACGCAGAACGGTCGCCAGGATCAAGACGGTCCAAACGGAGCGAAGGGGATCAAGACGATCCAAACGGAGCGAAGTCTAGTGGACCTAAATCCTGAAAGCCTGGCAAGGCACGAGCTGATCGGCCTCGAGGTGCGAGTTGTTACAAGCAGCAACTCGAGCCAGATCGGGCTTAAGGCCCAGGTTGTGGACGAGACCAGGAATACGTTCCTTTTGGAGACGAAGGCCAAGGTTTTGCGCCTTGCCAAAAGGAATACGAGCCTTATCTTCACATTGCCCGATGGGCAAAACGTGAGGGTCAACGGCTCAATCTTGATCTCACAGCCAGAGAACAGAATAAGCAAGAGAATGCAGAGAACGAGGTGGAAGTTATGAGGGATATCGGACTGGACGTTAGCGCGCCGGAAAAGGAGTGCAATGATCCAAAGTGTCCCTTCCATGGTACTCTCCCTGTGCGCGGCCAGGTCTTCAGTTGCACCGTGGTCAGCGACAAGATGGACAGTACCGTGGTAGTCATGCGTAAGTTCGAGAAGAAAGCAACGAAGTATGAACGATTCGAGAAGAGGCAGTCCAAAATCCATGCGCACAACCCCCCTTGCATTGATGCCAAGTCAGGGGATCGTGTCAAGATAGCGGAGTGTAGGCCCCTTTCCAGGACCAAATCCTACGTAGTAGTGGAGGTCTTGAAATGAAAGGACAAAAGGCCAAGATCCCAAGGGCGATCAACACTGGCGCATACCTGGATTGTGTAGACAATACAGGTGCGCGGACGCTACACGTCATCGCAGTCAAGAATTATCGAGGCGTGAAAAATAGACAGCCCCGCGCAGGGATTGGGGACGTAGTAGTAGTATCTGTAAAAAAAGGAAGTCCGGAGATGAGAAAACAGATCTTTAAAGCTGTCATCATCCGGCAGAGAAAAGAGTTTAGAAGGCCTGACGGCCTCAGGGTAAAATTCGAGGATAATGCCGCCGTTATAGTAGATGACGAGGGCGTTCCCAAGGGTTCTGAGGTTAAGGGACCAGTGGCCCGCGAGGTAGCGGAAAGATTTAGCAAGATCGCTTCCGCGGCGTCCATGATTGTGTGATGATTATGATTACAAAACAGCCAAGGAAGCAGCGGAAAGCGAGGTATACTGCACCGCTGCATAGGCGTCAAAAGTACATGCACGCACCCTTGAGCAAAGCTTTGCGTGAGGAGCTGAAGAGGCGCAATGCACAGCTTCGCAAGGGCGACACCGTCAAGGTTATGCGTGGCGATCATGCCGGCACCGAAGGAGAGGTCGAAGATGTGGACCTTAAGAGGTGCACCATCAAAGTAGCAGGCGTGAGCAACTACCGGGCTGACGGAACTGAAGTGCCGAGAACTATCCATCCCTCCAACGTCATGATAATCAAGCTCATTCTTGAAGACGCAGAGAGGGAAAAGATCTTCGCGAGGCGATCAGAATGAGCAGACATCAAAAAAGAGTAACGGTTCCCGTAAGCTGGCCCATTGCAAGAAAGACCCACGCATGGGTTGCCAAGACCAGTCCCGGGCCCCACTCCGCAGAGGATAGCATGCCTCTCGTGATGGTAATCCGAGATATGCTTAAGCTGGTAGATAATGCCCGCGAGGCAAAGAGGGCTCTGTACGAGGGCAAGGTACTGGTGGATGGAAAAGTCCAGAAGGATTACAAGCTGCCCGTAGGCATATTCGATGTCATATCCGTTCCCTCGAGCAACCAGCAATATAGAATGCTCAAAGATGAGAAGGGAATGTTCTATCTTCGTCCAATTGAGACGGACGACGTGAAAAAGCTGGCCCGAATTGAGAATAAAACCATAATCTCAGGCAAAAAGCAGCAGCTCAACCTCTCCGACGGCTCAAATAAGCTGGCAGAAGGCGAGTTTAAGGTTGGCGATTCTCTGGTCCTCTCATTGCCAGATAAGAATATTGAAGAGCGGATCGGCTTTGAGATAGGTAATCTGGCCATGGTCGTAGGCGGAAAGCATACCGGCCAAACGGGGAAGATCAAAGAGATCATAACCGTGAAGAGCTCCCAGCATAATCGCATCATCATATCGGGCGACAAGGAGTTTGAGACCATCAAGGATTACGTTTACATGATCGGAAAAGATCAGCCTGTCATAAAGCTGGGGGCAGTTTAGATGAATGCCAATCTAATTCCCCGCGTCAACAAGGTTGTCGTGCATGTGGGCGTAGGAGAGAGCGGGCAGCGGCTGGTAAATGCTGAAACCATCATGAAGGCCATTACCAAACAACAGCCCGTTCGTTCTATTGCCAAGAAGACTCTACCTACCTTCGGGATCAAAAAGAATGAGCCTATCGGTGCAAAGCTTACCTTGCGAGGAAAAGCGGCGGAAGATTTCCTGATCATAGCCCTAAAGGCGGCAGGAAATAGCTTGAAAAGGAGCCAGTTCGACATGCAAGGCAACTTCTCTTTCGGCATTGAGGAGCACACCGACTTTCCAGGCATGCGATACGATCCGGATATAGGCATATTCGGCATGGACGTATCTGTGGCCTTGAAGAGAGCCGGCTATCGGATTGCAATGCGGCGCGTGGCGCAAAAGAAACTTCCCAGCCGACAGAGGCTGAATAAAGACGATACTATCGAGTTCGTCTCAAAGAAGTTCGGCATTGAGATCTTGGAGGCAGCATGAAGAAAGGAAAAAAGATCTTCGGAAGAGGTGCAAACCCGTGCAAGCGCTGTGGAAATAAAAACGGCCTGATAAGAAAGTACGGGATATACATTTGCCGGCAGTGCTTCCGAGAGATCGCCCCTGAGATGGGTTTTGAAAAATATTCGTAGGTGGTTGCATTGTTATTGGATCCACTGGCCGATGCCCTATCCGTAATAAAGAATGCGGAGAGCGTAGGCAAGCCTGAATGTATCATTCATCCCGCCTCCAAGCTCATAGGAAGAGCTCTGAAGGTTATGGCGGATAGAGGATACATAGGCGAGTTTGAATTTGTTGACGACGGAAAGTCGGGAATGTTCCGAGTGAAGCTCCTGGGAAGGATCAACCGATGTGGCGTAATTAAGCCCCGGTTTTCAACCAAGGTGACCGAGATGGAGAAATGGGAGAAGCGATTCCTCCCTGCCAGGAACTTCGGTGTTCTGATATTGAGCACCAGTAAGGGAGTCATGGCCCATTCTGATGCCAGGAACCAATTCCTGGGCGGGCAGCTCCTGGCTTACGTATATTAGGTGGTCGCAATGGTCAAAGAGATTGCACGAGCGGTAGAGATCCCAGAAGGAGTTGCCGTAACCGTAGACGGAAATACCGTCACGGTTAAGGGGCCAAAAGGTGAGGTCAGCAGGCAGCTTAGCTATCCTGAGATAGAGATCAAGAATGAGGAATCTCAACTGATCGTGAATTCCAGGCTCGATAGAAAGCAGCACCGGGCGATGGTGGGGACACTGGCCGCGCACATCAGCAATATGATTGCAGGCGTAAGCCGAGGTTATGAGTACAAGATGAAGGTCGTGTACTCTCACTTTCCCATACAGCTCAAGGAAGCTTCCAACGAGCTCATTATAACCAATTTCCTGGGTGAAAGGAAGTCTCGATGCGCCAAGATCTTACCGGGCGCCAAGGTCGAGATCGGCAAAGATGAAGTAACGATCACAGGCATCGACAAGGAGCAAGTTGGCCAGACGATGGCCAATATTGAGCAGGCTACCAGGGTGCGTGGTTTCGATATCAGGATATTCCAAGACGGGATATACCTGGTGGACAAGAGGTGACAAGGATGGCAGAGAGGTTGCTGAGAGTAAGAACCCGGCAGAAATCAAAGAAGCCTGAGTTCAACCTTCATGATTCACATAAAAAGAAGCGGCTTGCCACCAGCTGGCGAAAGCCTCGCGGCCTGCACAACAAGCTCCGGCAGCAGATTGCTGCTAAAGGCAAGCTGGTTAGAGTCGGCTATGGAAGCCCCAAGGCAGTTAAGGGATTTCATCCCTGCGGCCTTCCTGAGGTACTGGTTAATAACGTGGCCGAAGTGCTGAAGGCACAGGGCTTTGTTGTACGCATAGCATCGGGCGTTGGCATGAAGAAGCGCCTGGAGATGCAGGCAAAAGCGGCTGAGGCAGGCCTTAGGGTGCTCAATCCCAAGGGTGGTGCCTAGAAATGCCGGGCTTAACAACGCAGCGGCGCCTGGCCGCAGCCGAGCTTAAAATTGGCGAGAGTCGGGTCTGGATCAATCCCGATCCAGAAGTGGCAAGCGAGCTTTCCGATGCCATTACCCGAGAGGACATTCGTTCCCAGGTAGAGGCCGGAAATATCAAGGCCAAGCCCAAGAAGGGCAACAGCCGAGGCAGAATCAGGGCCAGAGCAGCAAAGCGCGCCTATGGTCACTGCAAAGGAGCGGGACATAGGAGAGGCGCCAAAGGTGCCCGATCCCCCAGAAAAAGGCAGTGGATGACCAAAATCCGGGCTCTGCGAAAGAAGCTTTGCGAGCTTCGTGAAGGCGGCCAGATAGATCGCCATGCCTACCGCTTGCTTTATCGCAAATCCAAGGGCGGCGAGTACAGAAGTTTGGCGCACATGAACTCATTCATCAAGGCTAAGGGCCTTGCCAGGAGTGAATAACTTGGCTACAGGACCGAGATATAGAGTCCCCTTCCGAAGAAGAAGAGAGGGCAAAACCAACTATCACGTTAGATATAAGCTAATACTATCGAAGAAACCCCGTGTTGTTGTCCGGAAGAGCAATGCCAACACATTGCTGCAATTGGTAGTAGCGGAGCAGAAAGGCGATAAAACACTCCTGACGGTTAATTCCCGAGAGCTGTTGAACTTTGGATATACCTTTAGCAGGAGCAATGTACCTGCTGCCTATCTTACCGGCCTTATCTTCGGCAAGAAGATGCTGGCCCTGGGCATTGATGAGGGTATCGCAGATATTGGTCTGCATGCCTCCACTAAAGGCAACAGAATCTATGCTGCCATTAAAGGCATCGTAGATGCAGGTGTAAATGTGCCTCATGGCTCGGAGATCTTCCCCGATGAGAAGAGGATTTCTGGCGAGCACATAAAGAAGCACACTGGAGTAGATATCGTGGCCCAATTCGAGCAGGTTCGAGAGAAGATACTGGGGTGAACTTATGGATCGAAAAAAGAAGCGTGATTTTTACCAGGAAGAGTGGGTCCCCAGGACAAGGCTTGGCAAGCTCGTCTTTGAGGGCCAAGTAACCTCCTTCGATGAGGCAATTGCCTCAGGTCTGCCTATTAAGGAGGCCGGCCTGATAGATGTGCTGATACCGGGACTTGAGGATGAAGTTCTGGATATCAACATGGTTCAGAGGATGACAGACTCCGGAAGGAGAGTCAAATTCAGAACCACGGTAATTGTGGGAAACAGAGACGGCTACATTGGACTTGGCGAAGGAAAGGATGTCCAGGTGGGCAAAGCCATCAAGAAGGGCATCGATAGTGCCAAGCGCAATATCATGAAGGTGAAGCGAGGTTGCGGTAGCTGGGAATGCGGCTGCGGCCAGGCGCACACTGTGCCTTATCAGGTAATTGGCGAGTCAGGAAGCGTCAGAGTCGTACTTATTCCGGCGCCTAGAGGGTTAGGCATTGCTGCCGGCGACACATCCAAGAAGGTCATGGACATGGCCGGCATCAAGGATGTGTGGACAAGAACGGCAGGTTCGACCAGGACTACTATCAATTTCGCCAAGGCCACCTACAATGCACTCATCAATACTGTAACTGTGAGGGCTTGAAGATGTTTGCCATAGTGAGATTGAGAGGCGAGTTGAACGTTCGGCCAGGGATCAAGTCAACTTTAGCGATGCTGCATATCCACAGAGTCAACCATTGCATCGTCGTCAAAGAAGATGCGCATTACCAGGGCATGATCCAGAAGGTAAAGGACTATGTTGCCTGGGGCAAGATAGACGATGACACGCTGGCCATGCTTTTGGAGAAGCGGGGACGACTGAGTGCAAACAGGCGGCTGACAGAGCAGTTCTTGAAAGAGAATACATCCTATAGCTCCTTCCAAGAATTGGCCCGTGCCATCACCTCTGGGGCAACAAGCCTGAAGGATCTGGAAATCAAGCCCATATTCCGGCTCCATCCGGCCCGCAAGGGTTTAAAGACCATCAAGAAGACCGCGCAACAGGGCGGAGATCTGGGCTTTCGCACGGATTTGGCGGATCTTATCAAGAGGATGAGGTAGAACCATGGTTAGACCAAAGACGAAGGAAAAAAGAGGGCACCGAACCTACCACGGCAAGCATAAGAATGCGCGCGGAGGCGGGTCTCGCGGCGGTCGCGGAGATTCTGGGAAGTGCAAACATCACTTCATGCGCTCTATGCTTCTCGGAACTCAGATGGGCAAGCATGGGTTCGTCAAGCTGCCTCTTGCCGTGGAGCTTGAGGTAGTCAACGTGGACGTGCTGGACCAGATGGCAGGCCCGGATGGCAAAATTGAGCTTTCCGAGATGAAGGTGCTGGGTCGCGGCAAGGTAACCAGAACGCTTAACGTTAGCGCGGCTGGATTCACTGCGACGGCAAAGAGCAAAATTGAGGCTGCTGGTGGTCAGGCAGTAGTAGTATGAACCAGCAGAGTTTCTTTTATGCGATAGAGCCTTTTGTGCGCCGACTCCCCTCCGTGGAGCGGCCCACTGGGCACGTCCATTTTAAGAGAAAGCTAAGCTGGACTTTAGCCATACTGATTCTCTACTTCGTCCTGGGAAACATACCCCTCTTTGGGCTTTCCGCAGCATCCATAGATATTTTCAGTTCTTATCGTGCCTTCTTTGCCGGATCCTTCGGCACGATGATGCTCCTTGGCATCGGTCCAATTGTTACTGCATCCATCGTATTGCAGCTTCTCGTGGGCGCCCAGATCATCAAGCTCAATCTGAGTGAACCCAGGGATCAGGCCATTTATCAGGGCACGCAAAAGGCCCTGGTATTTGTGATGGTCGTAGTTGAGGCCCTGCCGCAGGTTTTGGGTGGATATCTGCTGCCTGATGCCGGTTTAGCTGGCACTCTGGGCGTTTCCCTGGGCATGATATCATTATTGATCTTTATTCAGGTCTTCGTAGGCGGATCACTCATCGTCTATATGGATGAGGTCGTCTCAAAATGGGGCGTCGGCTCGGGTGTGGGGCTCTTTATCGTAGCTGGAATTAGCCAGCAGTTGGTCACGGGCATCATCAATCCGGCGACTGGAGACGGTGGGCTTCCGGTGGGCATCATACCCAAATGGATCGATATCATCAGGTTGCAACTCATTGGCTTTGATACCCTCTTCACATCGGAAGGGCTGAAGTTCATTCTGATAACCGGAGGAATTCTGGCGCTCATCTCTACCATAATGATCATTTTGCTGGTCGTCTTGGTGGAGTCTACCAGAATTGAGATACCACTGGCCCACAGCCGCGTGCGGGGCGCGCGGGGGCGCTTCCCGGTCAAGCTGGTTTACGCCTCAGTTCTTCCCATGATCCTGGTGCGGGCCATTCAGGCCAATATCGAGATGGTGGGAGCATTGCTGGCGGGCAAGATCGGCACAATAACCTCGGCCACGGTGACCGGCCAGGGAGTGACCACGATTTATACCGGCTACTCCAGCATTCTGGGTAATTTTGTCTCGGAAGCTAAAATTAATGCAGCTACGGGCGTGGCCATGAGCGGCTCGTCGCCTCAGCCGGTGTCGGGTTTGATGTACTATCTATCTGCCTTGCGAGGTCCCAGTGACTGGATGCCGGGAATGGTGCAAAGCACCCCTGGCATGACGGAATTGGGATTCGCGGCTCTGGCCGGCTGGCAGATATTTCTGCATGTGATTGTGGACGCTTCATTCCTGATCATTGGCGGCATTATCTTCGCCATCTTCTGGATTGAGACCACCGGCATGGGCCCCAAGAGTGTGGCTGCCAAGATTCACAACTCTGGCCTACAGGTTCCGGGCTACAGAAGAAACCCGGCCTCCATTGAGAAGCTGATGGAGAGGTATATCCCCAAGGTGACTGTGATTGGCGGCGTGATCATTGGCGTTTTAACCTTGATCGCCAGCCTTTTGGGCACACTGGGGGGCGCGGGCGGCACGGGGCTGCTCCTGGCTGTGAGCATCGTCTATCGGCTCTATGAGCAGGTAGCCAGCGAGCAGATTCAGGAGATGTACCCCATGATGCAGAAGTTCTTCGGAGCGTCGGCATGAACGCCCAGTTGACCAAGTCCCTGGACAAAGCCGCCATGGCGGTGGGCTTTGTCCTTTTTTTTGGGGTAATGATCAGCGCTGAACTTAGAGAAGGCCTGGGGGCGGCTACCGGTCTTCTTCTGGGATGGCTACCCGAAATTCTGCCCTTTCACGTGGTGCTCTTCATTCTGGCTGCCGTCACGGGCCTATACGCCAGCCTGATTCAGAAATACACCATGGACTGGGAGTACCTGCGAAATTCTCAGGAGAAGATGAAGACGCTGCAAAGAAATATGAAAGAAGCGCAGCTATCCGGAGATCAGTCTAGAATTCAAGCCATGCAAAACGAGCAGATGAAGGCGGTAGCCGATCAGGGCAAGATGATGCAGATGCAGTTTAAGCCCATGCTCTATATCGGAATCGTCTCCATACCACTCTTCATGTGGGCTTACAGTTTCATATCCGCTAACCCAAACATGATGATGACCTTTCCCTTCTGGGGAACACATCCCATCAATGCCACTGTCCTGGGACCGATCCTTTACTGGTTCTACTGGTACTTTATCTGCTCACTGCCGGTATCGCAGATCATCCGAAAGGCTCTGGACATTGGGAGCATGAGCTAGAGATGATAGTAACCATCAGCGGTGCGCCGGGGACGGGCACCTCAACTCTGGCTCGTTCTCTCTCCTTGGAACTCAAACTACGCTGGATCAACTCCGGGGATCTATTTCGCAAGATCGCCGACGAGAAGGATATCTCCGTTCGGGAGATGAACCGTTTGGCCGAGAAGGGTCCAGAGATCGACTATCTCATTGATGATGCTCAGAAGATCCTGGCCAGGGAGGGGGGCGGCATCTTTGAGGGCCGGCTGTCCGGGCATCTGCTGCCGGCTGATTTGAAGGTTCTTTTAAAGGCAGAATTACGCACAAGAGCTGAGCGCATCGCCAAACGCGAGGCAAAGCTGACCGAGGACGCCATGCAGGAGACACGCCATCGCGAAGAGAGCGAGGGGCGGCGGTATAAAATGTACTACAACATAGATATCAGCGACTTTTCCGCTTATGATCTGGTAGTGGATAGCGGCAAGTTCGATGAGGCAGCCACGCTGGCAATTGTGCTGGCCGCAGTGAGGGGCCGCCCGTGTCCGTGATCCATCGCGCCGAGAGGGCAGCCATCGCTGAGAAAAGACCTGATCGCGGATCAGCGCGCTCTTCCCCTAACTCGCTCGCCGCGCCGTCCTCTGCATCACCCGTGACTTCCTCCTCGTCTGCTCCGTCTTCATCAGTTTCCAAATTTCCGCAAATTCTTCCCTCTGATCGGGTTCGGTCCGTGCTGGTAAAGCGAAGCGGCAAGACCAATTCTGCCTATGGCGTAGCGCCCGAGAAGCGCAGCCTAGAGATGCACATGTCTTTGGGGGCCATCAATCTGGACAAGACCTCCGGGCCGACCAGCCATGAGGTAGCTGCCTGGGTGAAACGCATTTTGGAGGTAGAGAAGGCGGGACACAGCGGCACTCTTGACCCCAAGGTGACGGGAATTTTGCCCGTTCTCCTGGGAGACGCGACGAGGATCATGGACACCCTTCTCCTGGCAGGAAAGGAGTACATCTGCCTCATGCGGGTGCATAAGCCCCAGCCCAAGAAACGCCTCTTCGACGTTTGCGTAGAGTTCATGGGCCCCATTTTCCAAAAGCCGCCCCTGAAGAGCTCAGTGGTAAAGGAGCTTCGCATTCGCACCATTTATTATCTGGATGTCCTGGAGATTGAGGAGCAGCGCGTGCTCATGCGCGTGGGCTGCCAGGCGGGCACCTACATCAGGAAGCTCTGCTTTGATATTGGTCTGGCTTTAGGCACGGGCGCGAACATGGAGGAGCTGCGCCGAACGCGCGCCGGCCCCTTCCGGGAGGATGAGACGCTGGTCACCATGCACCAGCTCATTGATGCCTATGCCACCTGGAAGGAGACGGGCGATGAGAGTGGCCTTCGGCGCGTCATTTTGCCCGTGGAGGCGGCTTTGCGCCACCTGCCCCGGCTGGTCATTGCTGACAATGCCGTGGATGCCATCTGTCACGGCGCACCCCTGGCCTTGCCCGGGCTGCTTCGCCTGGAGACAGATATAAGTAAAGGTGACATTGTTGCCCTCTTTACCCTGAAAGGAGAAGCGGTGGGCATTGGCCGGGCCGATATGAACAGCCGGCAGATGCTGGACGGCAAGACGGGCATAGCTGTTCTGACCGAAAGGGTAATAATGGAGCCGGGCACGTATCCCAAGGCGTGGAAGCTGGCCGAGAGGGACGCTTCCCAGGCAGCGAAGATAGCTGCCAAGCGCTAAAACCTTAAATCCAAATATGTGCCGAGGTCGTCTAGCGGTATGGCGCGAGCCTGGAATGAAATCCCTGAAAGCTCGTGGTTCGAAAGGGCCCCGTGAGTTCGAATCTCACCCTCGGCGCTTTTCTTACGGGTAATAGGGTAACGATTTTTTTATATTGAATAAATATCGTAGGCATTATTTACCAAAGCTATATCCTTATCCGTGCATTTTCAAGATTGTAAGATCTACCGAAAAAGGTTTGGGTCAACGGGCGGCCCAAGCTTGCTAGCACCTTAGCGAACTTTTCCTGCGTGAGATCGGTTATGATCGCCCCATTCTTGCCTCGGAAAAGACAGTCTGGATTCATACGAACTAGCGCGCCGGTAAAATGATTATGCCGGAAAAAGAAAGGATCCGGGTAACTATCATTTTCCTGCACTTTTCTGCCTCCTGATCGATCAGCTCACATCCCTTCCACAATCCTAATCTCCTCTTCAGTCAGCTCGTAAAGCTCGTAGACCCGGGTGTCTATCTGGCGGTCGGTGGCCTCGATCCGGGTGTTTGAATATGAGTTAACCGTTCTTGTTGTGATTTTATCAGTCCTTGAACTTCTTCGATTGAATAATGTGGTTTTCTCAAATGAATTATTGAGTGACACGTCGGGCAAACAGGGCGGAGATCAACTATAGGGTTAACCTGGTATTCAGAATTTATATCGGATAGCTGCCTAAGGTGGTGAATATGTATGTATCATTGAGCAATTTCTCCATAAATATCGGATAGGATTCTGCCACAGACAGTGCATTTGCATCCATAATGAAGCTTGCATTTCTCACGTGCTATATTGCTTCGCACATAAGCATTGACCGATGTTTTTCTTACCGCACCTTCATAGATGGGTTCAATTTCATCTATCTCTTCAGGTATTGGGGGTTGTTCTTCGGTCCACTTGAGTAATTCAATGGCCTCGGCTACAGCGGGTTTCATTATCCATAGCCATTCTCCATTGGTTTTTTTGAAGTCAACAAGAACATTGACTTTGAATTCGGGAAGAGGATTCCAACCTAATTTCTCTCCAACTAATCCACCTAGCGTTCCATAATGGAGATTGGCTGCACTGAAATTATCGTATCCCATAGCGTTGGCCATCATAGTAGCCGTTAGAGTCCTATTAGGGGAATAGTAATTGCCCAGCAACATCTGTAGGTGATGCGGAGCCATCTGTAGTTTATGAAAGGCGGAAACATAATCACTTGCAGTAAAATCCTTCGTAGCATTTATGTTGGCAGATGATATCGGGTTTATGATCTCGCTATAGTCTGGATTCTTTCTTATTGCGATTTGATTTAATTTATTCCAATAGTGCTCTTGTATCAAGAAAACACTGCCTTGGAAATTTATCTTCAAGGGAGACCAATCATTGAAATATGAATCGCCACGTAGCTCCTTTGCTGTAATGGGATTTTCGAATTTATACAACACTCGATAACTGCAGCGATATTTCCAGCCCTTATTCGAATCCTCATCATCATTAGGGAAACGATATGCTGCACCTTCTGCTTGTATTAGATAACCTATGTCCCTCTTCAATTTAGCTCGCCACAAGAAAACCAAATCACCTTTCTTGGTTTCTTTATGGCAGGTCCACCAACCGTCTGAATCGAATCCGCTATTAGGATCTAGATCGGCTCGATCTTTGCCATTGTCATCTAGGTAGTATTCGGGACGAGTTACCCAAAGCCAGTATTTGCGCTCATTTGGCTCTATTTCTTTTGCGTGAGTGTTCATCTCAGCTTCGTTATTCTTCACCAATACAAGATTTCTTCTAGCCCCAGAATTATCCAATCTCAATTTAATTGCGTTAAATGCGTCTCCATCAATTTGCTTCACACACTGACCACGCATCATGTCAATGTCAAATCCCAGTTTCTTGACTTCATCGCACCTAATGAACGGACGATTTCGATCAAGAGGGATTATCGTCCAATCACAATCAAAACGTTCATGGAATTCCATCAATTCACCGCTAGATAAATGCGGAATTCTCAACGACGAACCTCCCACATAGAAATCTGATTTAAGCGTTCCATAGCCTGCAAATCTATGATCCTTAAATGATGCTATGATAACGTCTCCTTCTTTGAGTTTTTTTAAAGCATTATTATTACGTTTAGCATTCACCCAATTGAGAGATAGCGGATACTGTTGGGCTGCTATTCCCATTTTAACCATGCCTTCCCATGATTGGGGATATGAATCGTACATGACTTGGAAGAGCCAGTATTTCATGCATGCCTCAACCATCGCTCACAGGAAAAGGCTTTGGGTGATACGACCCGAAAGATCGCCTCTATTGTCGCTGTGGTGCAGACCTCTTCCGGGCTGATCTGTGCTGTCTCACTTTCTTTGCTTCCTGCTTCGTTGCCTGGGCCGCTTGCTTTGCCGCCTTCTTTTCCAATTCAGTCATTTTCATAGCATCTCTGATTCTATCTGTCTCCATCTATCATTTCCGCCGCGTGCCACTAAATATCTCTCCCTCGGGTGCCTCAACTCAACCATCGCTCCGGAGGAAAATCTATTTGAAACAAAGCCTTGAGCTAAATTATACTTGATCCGCTGGACCACACGGCTACGTGTCTAGGCTCAAAGGATCTCTTTTCGCGTTGTTTAGGTTATATTATTATTTGGCAATTATGCACCTTTGAAGGATTTAGGTTTTCCTGGTGGCCTTCATATTTACTAGAATTATCCATGGTGGTAAAAATCACTTTGCGCAAGTATATGGTTAAAAAATCTTTAATACTTTGGCAGTCTAACTACAAGGTGTCCGGCTTTCCGGGCAAGGCTAGACAATAGATAAACGAGGCAAGAATATGACACATGCAGAAAACATGATGGACCCCTTCAATATCGGGCTCTACGCCATCGAAGCGGGACTCGTCGGGATAGTAATCTATGCCATGGCAGTATTGCCGGCTCTCTTCAAGCCAATGATCTGATCGATGGTTGAGGATACTAAAACTCAATTGGATTTATCGGCAGAGTATTGTGCAATCTCCAGCGCAGGACTGAACCAGACGTTGTTCAAAATGCGTCCTGACATTACTATTAGCTTTGGCTTTTCACCCGTGCCTCTTTCTGTTCGAAGTAAAAGGTTCCTCGTTCTATCAAGTGCCCTCTGTGACTTCTCCGTGCGCTCTGTGCCTACGATGGTGGTAGTTCGTCGTCATTTGTTTTAATATTTCAACCACATGAAGTTAGCCACTGAAAAAGCGAAGAGCCAGTCGCCCTTCCTCACCGCTTCATATTCGGGCTAATTTTGGCGTCGGTCTCCGCACGCACGTACCCCTGCGCTCGCGCGGGAGGCGGGCTCGTCCCCTCGCGCAAGCCCACGTGTGCGTCCTTCTGTCTGCAGGCATCTCTGCACGAGCGGGGACGAAATACCATCTACGAAAGGCTTGAGAAAAGTATGATGGACTCGATGGTTGCATTATCCACTCTTAACCGCGAGGAACCAAAGCAAGACGATCTTATCTGAACCTAATCTTTAGGTCCTCTCCCTTATAGATATCAGCTTCCTTCTCAATAAGCGGAGCTAAGGTTAGCTCAGAGGCTCGCATAAGACCCATAACAATTGCCTTGTCATCTTCGAAAGAGGTTTCTGGCAAGAGACGCGAGGCTGGGGCATCGGGCTTCGCCAATTCTGGATTTGTGAAACCCACCTTCTTTATCGGCATCAGCATGTCGTTCCTCTCATATTGTACTTATAATAATCGCGTCCTCTGTGAGTTCTCCGTGCGCTCCTAGTGTCTGCGGTGGTGTTAGTTCGTCGTCATTGGATAACTGGCTAACGACGTTTCAATTACATGAAGTAAGCCACTGGAAAATAGCGAAGAGCCAGTAGCTCTTCTTCGCCGCTTCATATTCTGACCAATTTTGGCGTCGGTCCCCGCACGCGTGTACCCTCGCACTCGCGCCGGAGGCGGGCTCGCCCCCCCACACAAGCCCTCGTGCGCGTCCTTCTTTCGGCAGGCATCTTTGCGCTAGCGGAGACGAACTACCACCACAGAAAGACACGAGACGCGCACATGGGAATTGATTATTCCTTTACGTAAGTATGTGGTCAAAAAATTTTTAATACTTTGCGACCTACTACATTATGCCTGGCTTTTGGGCCAAGCCATCCAATAGATAGTCGAGGCAAGAATATGACACACGCAGAAAATAATATGGACCCCTTCAATATAGGGCTCTACGTCATCGAAGCGGGACTCGTCGGAGTAGTAATCTATGCCATGGCAGTATTGCCGGCTCTCTTCAAGCCAATGATCTGATCGATGGTTAAAGATTCCAAGATTGAATTGGATTGATCGACAGAGCATTGTGCAATCACCAGAGCAGTACTGGACCTGACGTTGTTCAAAATGCGTCCTGGCATTACTATTAGCTTTGGCTTTACATTAATGCATGATACGTCCCTTCAAAAATTATCCAACTATATACATATTTTTATTAAGTTACATTCACGATCATAATCTTGCTGGGATCGATTTTCTTTCTTTGCGAATTTTAAAAATAATAAATTTTCTTCCAAAGTTACTTATACTCGTACCCAACATTATCTATCACTTAAACAAAATATGGGGAATTATTATGGGTGTTAGATTGGAATTTAAGGTTCCATGGGCAATGCTCAAGATGGCATTACTCATGGTGCTATTCTTGACTATCGCGTCCGGTGGTCAAGAGCCATGTAACGAACGGGATGGGAACTGCAAACCTTCGTGGAGTTTGCTGGCCAAAGATGACGTTGCTTTTGCACAGGTATCAGACAGCAGCGAAAACGATTTCTCCAACCTGATCGCAATTGATAGCGCATTGATCGCGTTTGATTTCCAGAACCAATCGTCCTCGCCAGAGGTTCAGAATGTTATGACTGGCAACGATACTGCCCTGATCATAGAATTTTCTGCAAGGGATATCAACAACGATCTATTGAGCTATAAATTCATCAGCTCGCCTCTTAATGGAAATGTCAGCGGAACCGTGCCGCATATAATCTACAAGCCTAACAAGGGTTACATCGGCAATGATTCATTTATAGTCAGCGCAACTAACACAATGGGGATCGAAAAAAATATTTCTCTCTCGATTGATGTGCTTTCGCTCTCTCATCCTCCTACCGTAAGGATCAAAAGCCCACGAAATGGGGAAATATTTACGGCTTATCCAGGTGAGTTTGGTGCAACAGGTTACTCAGTAGAGATACCTATTCATGCCACGAGTTCTGGGGATGTTTCATCAATAGAATTCTTTGATGAAACACTGCCGGAAGATAAAATGATCGGCTCGGGTGGCTGTGAGAATAGTGGAGGAGACTGTCCGGTTACGATCTTTTACGAGTTCTCTGTAGGTACTCATATCTTGACCGCGAAAGCTGTTCCCGGTACTGGCGAAAATAGCTGTTCATCTCTCCCCGTTATTATAACCGTCAACCCTTCCCAGCCGGTTGTACGGATTACAAGTCCTCTTGCGGGGCAAATATTTACGGCTTCTGAAGATATTACTATTACTGCAGAAGTAATCGACCGCAATCCTGTGAGCAGTGTTGAGTTTTATGCAAATTCACAAAAAATTTGGAGCACAACAGAGAGCGATTCGTCCTACACCTTTGTCTGGGAGGACGTAAAACCGGGTGTGTACAACATTGTAGCAAAAGCCATAGAAGATCTGGAGGTTCCAGACTATACCACTGCCGTATCCAAACCTGTACTCATTGTAGTGGTGCCAGCAAAACCCCTGAGCAAATCCGACCTGGCTTTAACCATGAGCTCTACGTCGAATCCGGCTCCGTCGAGTGGCTTCTTTAACTACGTGCTGACGGTGACCAACAGAGGACCTGACAGCGCAACCGATGTTAATGTCCAGGATTTCCTGCCACCAGAATTGGAATTGAAATCTTCAACCGTCAGCCAGGGCAGTTTCGACCCCGATCCCGGAATTTGGAGCTTGGGAAGCTTGACCAAATACCACAGCGCAAGATTGGTGCTTACTGTGCAAGTGCACCTGGACGCGCCTCCGGGACAGGTATCCAACACTGCCTATGTGTACGGAGCAGAGGTGGACCCAGACAACTCAAATAACCATGCTATTACGTACACAAAAATAGACGCAAGTTCGGCACCGGATGTAGATCAAAATTCCACGGAGGTTAATTTTACATAAATCAATTCCACGATGTTTTAATCCCTCCTGGATATTTTTTTTAGTTTTCCATGCCGATTTCTTACTTTTTTTATCTCGTTGCCAAAGGTGGCCTCATCCTTCAGGCGTGGTAGTTGACTACGCAAAAAGCTCATCCCCACTCTTGTATCCCAGCCCAGGATGGCGATCAAAGCGGACTGCTCCTACAAAGGCCCGCTCTCCCACCGCAGTAGCCACTTTGCCCACCCCAATCTGGCCGAAACCGCCGCATAGTTCGATAGCCGTCACTTTGCTATCAACCAGCTCTAGGGCAAATTTGGCCGCTTGCTCGTAGTCTTTTACGCCCACAACCACCAAGTCCAAGACTTCTGGTGTGGAGATGCTCGTCCTGTGTATCTTTGGATCGGAGTCAGGCGTTACGAACATGAAGGCTGCTTTAAACTTTCCCATTCTTTAGATCCTCCTTTTGCATTTGCTCGGTTTGATCTAATTGTATATAAAATTGGCCAGAAAGAGTAACGGGCTCGCCGGGACTCGAACCCAGGTCAGCGGGTATCTTCGACAATAGTCACCGAAGCCCGCTAGGATGTCCACTACCCTACGAGCCCACAAGCCATCACTGGTGACTTCCAGGCTATTAACCTTTCCCGCAAACAAACACCGCGATGCAAGAAGATGAATCAAAGCAGATAAATAAGACAATTGACAATTGTAGATATTGATCATAATAATGACTTATTTCCTGAACAACTGTCCCAGATGCGGCTACCTAGCCGAGGCCTGGAGCGAAGATGGTGTGTTTGTCAATGTACGCTGCAAAATGTGCGGTTATGAGGGGCGGCTGCCTCATCCCGACCTGAAGAATGGAGCCTGGCGAGTGGGATAAGGGGCACTTGCAGGACTGCAGAGCATAATTTACCCAAATCACAGATAGTAGATGCAGAGGGCAGATGCAAAGAGGGATGATCAAGCAATGAGAACCAGTCACGCCCTTCTCCTGCGTTTGCGACATGATCCATATTTCGATTTTTGCAGAACCGAGGTGGAATTTGTCGATAGGGGCGCTCCGGGCGACAGGTCCACTGTCCGGGGTGACAAAATCATCCGCCTGGAGCAGGGCTGGATGGAGATAGAATGGGTGAATAAGATTAAGTTCATACCCTTCCACCGCATCCGGCGCATCACTTATGACGGTACAATTATGTGGGAGAAGATCGACGACCCAAAGCCTGAGGCATAGGATTATTTGGCAAGCTCTGCAATTATCCATTGCATGTCCCTGATCTTTCTCCGCTTTCCGTTTCTTACGATTTCGGCGCTTATAGGGGCATGTGTTATGCGTTAGTTATGCTAGCCCAGTCCAAATGAAATAGCAATCTTGCTTGGCGATTCCATATATCCGCATCAGATCTCGTTTAATGCTAACTCGAAGTTAACCACGCGAAATAGCGAAGAGCTATTTCATGGCTTGAGCCTTTTAATCTCCAGGTAGCGCACTTCATCGTTGACATAGGCGAAGATCATAAGTTTACGCACCGAATGGGCCAGACGCACGGCGCGGGAGAGCACGGGGGGCAAGAAGACGTGGTCAACGGACACGGTGTGCACCAGGTACTCGGAGTGAGGCACCTTGCCAGGGCCCTGTACCTGCTTGTAGACCCGAAAGTGCGTGCCGAACTTGAAGCCGGTCTTAACCACCAGGCTCTTGTCCCGCAGATCTTTATAAACGCAAAATTTCAGATCATAGTCGCCTTCGATCAGCCTGGCTCTGGTCGCGAAGCTCTTCAGGTCCATGGCCTCACCGGAGCGATCGACTAGAGTTATCACTCCTCTATCCAGGAGATAGGCGGACTCGACCAGGGAGAGCTGAAGACGTCCGCCCACCGGTTTGCCGTAAAATCCGTGCTCATGCAGCCTTTTGGACGCAGCAGCGTCCCAGAGCACCACGCGATCCTCCAAGAGCGTCGCCATGCCGCCCTGTTCCACCTTCGCCATCAGGCCGGACATAGCCTTCTCCCTGGCCTCGTAAAAGGTGATGTCGCTCTCCTCATCGACAATGGCCAGCATGAGCTTTTTTCTCATTTGGCCCGCGACCCTTACCGGTTGCATTATCTCTTGCAGGGGAAGAGGCATGCGTTCAGAGATGACGAGAACATAAAACTCAGCCGGGCTCTTTCCCGGATGGCCTCCCCGGGGATAGACGCGAAAATCGGGGCGGCCGGGCTGGACATAGTAGCCGCGCTCTCGCAGGTCTTTGTAGACAACATAGCGAAACTCAAAGCCCTTTTCCAGAGAAGATGCCGCCTGGAAAAAAGCCTGAAAGTCCAGCTCTTTCCCCTCGGAAAGTACCTTGATCCGGGAGCGATCCAGGAGATAGGCGGCTTCCACCAGGGAGAGTTCCAGGCCCTTTCCCTTGGGCCGGCCGAAGTAGCCCTGCTCATAAAGATCAGGCAGGGCTTCCTGGCCCAGACTGATCTTATCGCCAATAAGCCGGCCTATTATTTCTTCGGACATTAGCAGGCGAGCTTGTCCGGCCAGATTCCGTGCATGACGCCCAGGGATTTGTCCACCAGGCTGTGCACATCGGCAGCCGGATAGCCGGCACAGAGCAGGTAGGACTCAACGTGATTGGGAACCGCAATGGACATTTGCTCCACCATAGAGACCGTCTGCAGAATGGTGTTGTCTCCCAGTTTGAAGGGAATGATGGCGTCGGAGACGATCAGCTCGAAGATCTCCGGGCTGATGGGCCGCTCCACTGCCGAGAGGAAGGCCTCCAGGATCTCGCTGGTCCAATCATGCTTCTTGCCTTCATCCTGGTAGGGCATGACCACCACCTCGCGGGTCTTGGCTAACTGCTCGACCAACTGCGCCGGGGTAACATCGCCCTTGAAGACCAGGTTCAGGAAGTTGGTGTGGGGCAGCGTTGTGGGCACCTTGCTGGCGCGCACAGCAAACTTGACCTCTTCGAAGACAGTTCCTGCGTCCGTGCCCTGGTGCCCGGCGCCCTTACCGAACTGGATGGCACTGGGAGAGGCCTTGACCACGGTATGCGGATCGCCATGGCGACGATCGATATTGCCCAGAACAGCGGTCAGGCCCAGGGGCCGCGCCGCCAGAGCCAGACGAGATAGGCCCGTGGTATTGCAACTGGTGCACTGCACCAATCTAGGCTTGGCCTTCTGGAACATATCGTAGTTCTCGAGACCAAAGAAGAACTCACGGGCAAAGTCGGCCTTCAGCTCATCCGAGATCTTGATCTTCCCTTTCTCTGCCAATCCCTTAAGAAGCTCGGGCCGATCGGCTCCCCCCATGAGTGAGACAAAGCAGCCGTGCGAGAGTCCTGCCTCAACGTAAGGAAGCTCCTCATCGCCCGGAGCGCCCACCATCAAGAAATTTGATGCGGCAAAGAAGTCATCATAGCCGCCCTCTATCTTGACTCCTGCCTTCTCCCACTTCTCCTTATCAGCCGTTTCGCTGACAAAGGCCTTTACGCCAAACAGCCGATTGAACTTGGATACAATAGTCAAGGCCCGGCCATGGGGCTTTCTGAGCAGGATATTCAGGTCGCCCTCTATGCCAGCGGCCTTCTTGACCAGCGCCAAAGCCAAAAGAGTTCGCTTATTCTCTGTTCCATCAAAACCCACAAAACCAGCATTGGACTTCAAGCATCTTCACTTCCTGAATAAGAGTCTAAGTGACCATATTTTAATCTTTCCGGGATGGTGTCTAAATACGATGCAATATTTATAAAAAATTTAAAGCAACTAAAATTAAAAAATATTAGAAAATTAAGCCTATATTATGTTAGCGGATCTCGTGGCGTAACCACTAACCTCATCTTTCGGGAAAAGCCAATCCAGATCTGGATCTGCGTGGATATCGAACCTGATTGTAAATGTTCCCAGTTGCTTGGCAATTCCCCTGAGACCCTCAATAGTGTCTGTTTCATCCACATCTAAACCCTTGAAATCACCTTCTGGTGGTTTTAAGAAGTAACCTTCTGCTTCCTTTCCAGGAGTATAAATCGGTGGAATTAAAAAACTATTCGAGTAGGCTGTTCCTTTCGTGATAGGAGGGACTATCAGTTTCGCTTTAGCGGTTTCAGGAATCCAAACGTGATAAACAATGTTCTTTAAGCGAGCACAATCAGGGTCTGCGGTCCCTGCATTCTTGGCAGTGATGCTAAAAGTGAAGCCCTCACTAGGACTTAGTGCGTTAGGCACATCAGGAATTACCGTCGAGATCGAACATGAAACCCTATTGTCCAGGTACGACTGCACAGCTTGTCTTATGTCTTTTAGTAGCACAACGAATCCTCCATTTTTTATTTCCAGTAATATCTTAAGATATATAAACATTATGTAAATGATTTTAAAAACATATTCAATCATAATGTATACATACTATTAATATGATATATTATAACATGAGGACTATCATCAACCCTATCTCTTACGAAAATGCAATGATTAAGTCCGATTGCATAGCTATAATCTGCAGTAACCAGCAAAATTAGTTAATGAGAATGCAATTCAGTGATTATCTATACATATATAAAAATAAAATTTGTATTAGCAGCAAGTTAAATATTAACATTATAATGATAATTATTATAGTAATCATACTTAAACAATTATATAGTTTGTCATAACCACAGCTAGAGATTCAGGCAGCAGAAAAATTTCATTTCTAGTTTTTTTGGGGACAAGTGAAAAGGGAGTTAACCAAGATGCCATTTCATTGCCGTTGAACCAAATCATGCCGAAGCCGAAATGATGTTCCTTAGGGAGACCAGGCTAAAAATTGGAAGAAGCAGAGACCGCGAATGGATAAAAAGACAGCAATTTTTTCATAAGATTATACATCTTAGAGCAAATTCTTCTTTTCGTTCAATCCGTATAGGTCTAAGATTCTATCGGCGACAAACCGGGCACTCTCTTCCAGGTTCATGGTTGTAGTATCAACTTCAATCTCGGCAGAGCGCGGCTCTTCGTAGGCCACATTTACACCGGGGACGTGGGCCTTCTCACCGGCCGCTTTCTTGTAGATGTCCTGGGGAGAGAATTTGGCCTTACGTTTCGCTTCCCTTTCCATGCAGACGGACAGAGGCGCTCGGATAAAGACCTCGGCGAAATTGGGGATCAGGCAGCGGGCAAAATCACGATAACGGCATCTATTGGCGGTTGCATCTATGATGACGTTTATTCCCTCGTCTGCCAAGAGCTTGCCCATGTAGGCTAGGCTGGCATAAACAATATCTCTTTCTTCTTCTGTATATTTGGGCTTGGGAGTTATCGCTCTTCTGATCTCATCCAGTTGCAGGATCCTGGCGCTAATTCCCTTTTCCGATAGAATCGTCAAGACTTTATCAGCGATGGTGGTCTTCCCACAGCCTGGAAGGCCCGTGAACCACATGACCCATGCCATAATTGATAAGAAATGGCCTCTTGAATAAAAAACCATTCCATTGACATATTCTGAAATCAAACAAAAGATTAATATAAGCGTAGTTCATATATAGATATGCAGCAAACCTTATGTCTCACAGCACACGCATTTAAGCGAGGTATAAAAATATGATAGAAAAAAGAAATTTCGCATTGCGGGACAAGGATGGAAATGAGATCGGCGTCTTTTCCGGAAAACAGCCCCGCCAAGCAGCCTTAAAGGCAGCAAACCGCGGATTCACTGATATAAGGCTCCGGGAGAGAGGGACACGAAATGTGCACATATTCCAAGGTGAGCGGGTCCAGGTGCCCAAGCCCGCCAATGCCCCCGCCTGGATGCCGGCCGATATCTGGAAGCCGAAAGTCAAGAAGCTGGGCGTTGAGAAGTTAGAAGAGCTTTAATATAATATTTTTTGCCAAAAAAAAGTGAAAAAAAAGCTGAAGGAGATTCAGCCGAAAAGGGCGCCCAGGCCCTCTACGCCGCTCTCCTCTGCTGCTTCCTTATCCTCTTCCGGCTCTTCTGCCTTGGCCTCGCCCTTGGCGGCATGTGCTGCGAGTGGGGCTATCGCTGCAGCGGCTATGGGCACGGCAGCGGCCTGGGCAAGGACAGTTGCGATGTCCACGCCTTCTAGAGCGGCCACCAGGGCCTTGATTCTGATCTCGTCTGCGGCGGCACCGGATGCCTCGACGACCTTCTTAATTCCATCCTCGTTAACGTCTTTGCCTGCGCTGTGAAGCAGTAATGCAGCGTATACATATTCCATTTGAACCTACCTCGAATTTACCTTTAATCTAATTTATCCGAAGAGAGCACCTAGTCCCGCAGCGGTGTCTCCCTCATCAGTTTTCTCTTTTTTCTCTTTCTTGGCCTTCGCGGGGGCCGGAGCTGCGGCAGCGGCAGCCTCCAAGGCTGCCTCCCCACTGGCCAGGCGAGCGACGGCTCGGGCATTGGCGGCTGCCTTGGCTAAAAGCATCTTCATCATGCTGGGCACGGGTATTCCCGCTTCCAGTACCAGGGCTCTGGCCTTGGTCTGAGCCTTTTGCAGCATGGGTCCGACTGTTTTCGGCGTAGCATAGCCAATCTCAACGGCAAAGCCGAATGCTTTGGCAGAAGCCGCGAACAGCTCTGAGATCTGTGCCTCCACATTGATGGAAAGATCCTTGGCCTTAAAGATCAAGCCACCCTCGTAGGCCGCTCGTAGTTCCAGGCCCACGTTTCGGGGGAAAATCTCCATGATCTTCAAAATGTCCGCAGTCTTGGCGGAAACGACCTCTCCCTCTTTGGCTAAAGTGATCTTCTGGTTGATGACCACCTTTCCGCTTTTAATGGCGGCAGGAATGCCGGCTGCCTGAAGCTTGCCGACCATGGGTCCCGGCGAGAACGAGGTCACTCCAGCCTCAATCACGATGTCTTTGGGAGCACGTGCACCGGCCTTGATGGGCATGGGCTGTTTGCCCTTTACTAAGAGGCCGTTCAGCTTGAAGGGATTGTCATTGCTAAAGAGCAAAGCAGTCTGATCTTCAATGAAATTTGCCAGCGGTCTGATATCCGGGGCAGAGGCCTCCAGGGCGCGGCGAGCGATGGTGTTCCTCACCATCCTTATCTCGACATTGCCTCTGAGACTGCCTCGCATCTGCTGCAGATTATCGGCTGGTATCTCCCGCACGCCTACAACGCCTACAACGCGGCTTTTTTTTATCATTTCGACAAGCTCTTCTACATCCCTAACCTTCCACTCAGGTATGTGGGCAGTGTGACGATCTGCTGCCATTTAAATCACCTTTATAGAAGGCCCCATGGTGGTCTTGACATAAACCGACTTCAGGTTATGTCTACCATCCTTGAGGGTCTGCTCGAGCTTGACGACGACCGCTTCAATGTTTTCGGCCAGCTCTTTGGTATTCATATTTCGGTTCCCAACAGTCAGGTGAAAGGTCGGCTTGTCCCGAGACCTGATCCTGATCATGTTCTTGAGCCTCTGTATCTGTGGGGTTACGTCCTGTGTCGGCGGCAGAGGTGTGGGCATCTTGCCCCTCTTGCCGAGAATGGAACCCAGGCTCTTACCTATGACGGGCATGAACTGAGTCTCTGCTATGAAGAACTTATACTCGTCTGCCAGTTTGCGCACAGCTCTCTTATCTCCGGCGAGTTCTTTGATCTCGTCCGCGGATATAACCCGGTCTGCGCCAGCGCTCTTGGCTCGTAGAGCAGTTTCTCCTGCAGCGAATACAGCGATCTTGGTCGGTTTGCCAAGTCCGTGGGGTAGGATAACCTCGGCATCGACTCTGTTTCCCGGCTGGGCTAAGTCGATGTTATGAAGGTTAATAGCCAGATCCACGCTTTCGCTGAACTTTCTGGCAGGTGCCTCAGTGATAGCCTGTTTAACGGCTTCTTCTATATCCATTTCAATCCTCCGTAGTCTACGACTCTAGGTCTTCTACGGCTTCTCAAAAAAGAGAATCATAATTCAGATAATAATATCTCATCGTATTTGCCGCTGGCTATAGCCAGTTGAGCCTCTTTGCTTTGCATACCATCAATGGATGCGCCTACAGACCCTGCTGTGCCGACGACTTCGCTGGCCGCGTTCTTCAGGGTTTTGGAGAGAAGGCCTTTTCTCTTGATGTTTGCAATCTTGAGGACCTGCTCCATAGTTATATTCCCGACGATGGTTTTGTCTCCAGTGCCTTTCTCTACGCCCATCTCCTTGATGATCAGGGCCGAGGTAGGAGGCGTTCCGACTTCGATTTCGAATTCGGTTCTGGATTTCACGATGACTTTGACGGGAACTTGCATTCCATTGAGATCTTTGGTCTTTTCATTGATCTTGGCAACTACCTGAGCTACATTTACGCCCAGAGGTCCCAGGGCCGGGCCCAAAGGTGGCCCCGCGCTGGCCTTTCCGCCAGGGACCAATGCTTCTACGACATTAGCCAATACTTGTCACCTCTAAATTTATTAAGTTCCATCTTTACTGAGCACGCGCACGTGATCTCCCCGTACTGTGATGGGGATAGGCACCATAGCTTCAAAGAGTTCCAAAGTTATTTCTTCCTTGGCAACGTCCACGCGTTTGACCCTTGCCTTCTCTCCCTTGAACGGTCCGGATATGAGCTCGATAATGGCTCCTTCATTAATTCCGATTACCGCCGGCTTGGGGGAGAGAAAGTGTTCAACCTCTCCGATGTTGGAGGCCCCTTTTATCACAGAGCGTGCGTGGGGTATTCCTTGAATCGCCTGATCTACGATCTCTGGAGCTGGTGATTCCACAAGAACGTAGCCTTTCAGCACATCTGGTACCAGCAGTGCCCTTATATCATACTTTTCCTTGCGTGCTATCTGGGCGATCATGTTGGCCACCGATCTTTCTTGATTCGCAGTGGTCTTCACAACATATATGCTGGTCTCGGACATTCCGCCTTCTTAGACGAATCTCGTGTATAAAAAGGTTTGTAATACAATGGAAATCTCTTTATACTATAAACAAAGGAGTTTCCAAGGGGTGAGTATCTTAAATGAGTGGCAGGACTGATCAGCTTCGGGACCTCGTTATGAAGATTGGCGCCACAACCAAGGTCGTGGAGAAGCAGGCCACCCGTCATGGTAGTCTCCGGGGAAGCGGCGAGATTGAGCGCGCTTTATTGGGGGTAGTCCAGGAGATGATAAAACAATACGGCATCCAGACAAAGCTGACTGCCGAGCAGTTATCATCAGTTATCAGGCTATTTTATAAGAAACTAAGTGATACCGAGATCGCAGAGCAACTGGGTGATCGAGCCCTTAATAAAACCGTCAGCCGGGCCCGAATCAAGCTCCACTTATTCCGGGAGACTGATTTGAAGCCTCCTTTCGACAAGGATGAGTTTCTCCGCTTAACGGATGCCAGCAAATCCGTCAAAGAGATGGCTGGATGTTTGCGGGTAGCTCCTTCCACCATATCGGAGTACAGGAATATCTTCGACAGCCAGAAAGCAGCGGAGAGGGATGGATACACAAAGCGTTTTTTGGAGATACTCTCCGATCAGGATGTCTCCGAGCGCATGGTGACAGCCCACACCGAGGATGGTCTAGCGGACACCATCGATACCGACTATGAGGCGGCAGAGGCCTGAGCCTCCTCTCTTGCATTATCTTTGGCAGAGGAATATTTGCCTTGTAAGGCTTCCGTGCACGCGGTCCGTATGCTTTTGGATTATTTCGAAGCCCGCATTCGCGAGCAAGGCATCAAGCGAGCTATCTGCCACGATTACCATGCGCCGATCGGGCTTGATCACCCGGAAGAGCTCGCTTAAACTTTCCTGCAAAAGAAATTCCTTCGACTTTGCCAGGATTTTAGCCGATCTTCCATAGGGCGTGTCCAGAACGGCAGCATCGATGGAAGAGTTTTGCAGTGGCAAGCGTTTGGCATCTCCCAATAAAAGAGAGCAGTCAAGCGTATGCAAATTGCATAAGGCACCCTTCACCAGCCGGGTCTGAACCTCGATACCCAGCCCCTGGATGCCTATCAAGCAGGCTTCGATCAGAATGCCACAGGTTCCGGCAAAGGGATCGAGCAGCATCTCGCCTGCCCGGACCTGGGTGAGGTTGATCAATGAGCGGGCCATGCGCGGCATAAGCACGCCTGGATGGAAAAAGGGCTTGAGGTGTGGCCGGCGTGCCTCAAAGGAGCTTCTATCGGTTCTAGCAACCTCGCGTCCCAGTACGATTCTTTCTGTGGTGATGACGGCTCGCAGCACCATCTTTGGATTTTTCAGGTCTGCCTTGTAGCCTCTCTGAAAAAGGATGCGTCCCACCTCGCGCTCTACGGCATCTGCGCCAGGCGCAGCATCCTTGATACGCCGGGCCCTGACCAGATATCTCTCCTGGGGCAGCTCGAGGAGGCTTACAGACTTTGCGAGCGCCTCCAGGGTTGCGTCAGAGATCGCCAGGACCTCGATGATGCGATGGGTCATGGCCAGACGACTGCCCAATAATTGCACATCGAGGTCTTCCGCCTCCACTATCAGGCACTGGTCCAGAAAGGCGACCTCGCAAAAACGGGTGGAGTTGATCTCCACCAGGGCTAAGGCCTCGCTTCTCGGCAGGGTCTCATGTTCTCCGGACAGCTCAAAGGCGTAAGTCTTCATCCTCAGTCCAGGTAGCTGTTCACATCCCTGTAATTGAACTTCTTAGAGCCCAGGACGTTCTCCAGGAAGTTGAAGAGGGCTCTTCTCACATCATCGGAGAGCAGCGGATACCAGGTGGGGCTGGCCACGACCACTGCCCGGAAGGCGAAGAAAGGCGCGATGACCTCCAGAAGCTCTTCGTCACCCGTTTTTTCCAGGTAGTTTTCAAAGAACAGCTCGAAGAGGTCTTTCAGGTCTCCGGTTAGGCGCAGGCTCTTTTGCACGGAATAGAATATGTAGTTCATGGCCAGAGCCGTGATGTCATCGGCAGCTTCGCCCCACTCCCCCCGGCTTCTGTCCAGGACGGAGAAGTCTGCACCCTCCCGAAACATAATATTCCAGGGGTGGAAGTCGCCATGCACCTGACAGAGGCGGCGGGCTTTACTGCGCAGCATCCAGCGCCACTCTACGCAGATCTTCTCGACCTCTTGCAGCTCATCCGGGTCCAGGAAGCTGGGGGCATCCGGATAGTCGTCCAGAATGCCGAAGATGCATTCGCCGTCTCCTAACGTCTCCCGGATCTTACGCTGATAGAGGGGCGGGCAGTCGTTCTTGACGGCGTGAATCTCGGCCAGGTAATTGGAGAGGGCCTTTACCCGCTCGTAGTCCAGGTCGGTTGCGCCCTGCTCTTTTACCCGTTCCAGGTCAAAGAAGTACTCTTTTCCCTCAATCTTTTCCATGAGCAAGAAGTATTCGCGAGCGTCTCCCGCCGAGACCAGCGTCCCTTTTTCCGTGAAGTAGCCCACGTCGAGAGATGGGACGTGTTTGGGGAGATTGGCAAAGGTCGAATTCTGCCAGATCATAATCCCGGCCCGGTCAGAGAAGTGGTCGTGGCCGAAGCCATGCTGCACGCGCATGGAGGAGAGTACGGCCGAGTCCTTCTTCCCATTGACCACGTACTCCACTAGCAGAGGCGATCCGTATCCGAATCCTTTCACGTCCTCTGTGGTAGGTATGGTCTCTCCCATCTTACGGGTGCTCAGGAGCGATAAATCTCGCCCGTAAAGGCTTTGCAGATATGCTTCCAGGTTACCTCTTTTCAGATCCAAGGCCAAGACACTCCTTTATTTTGTCCTTCAGTTGCTCGCTTCTCTTTCGCACTTCAAGTTCCCATTTGCCAGCTGTGCAGGTATTTGTCCTGCTCCGCGGTAAGCTTTTCCGTCTCCAGGCCCATGGAGGCCAATTTCAGTTCCGCCACCCTGCGATCGATTTCCACTGGAACGGCATAGACCTTCTTCTCTAGATGTCGCCCGTGCTCCACTATGTAGCGCACGGCCAATGCCTGGTTGGCAAAGGACATGTCCATGACCTCCGGTGGATGGCCATAGGCAGCAGCCAGATTGATGAGCCGGCCTTCCGCGAGCAGGTAGAGCCGACGCCCATCGGGGAGTTTGTACTCGGTGACATTGTTTTGCACCTCTGCTTTTACCGCGGCCATCTTTTCGAGAGCAGGGATGTCGATCTCTACATTGAAGTGGCCGCTGTTGGCGAGGACTGCCTGGTCCTTCATCTGCACGAAGTGCTCGTTACGAACCACGTTTATGTTGCCGGTAAGAGTGACAAACAGATCTCCCAGGGGTGCGGCTTTATGCATGGGCATAACCCGATAACCGTCCATGGCCGCCTCCAGGGCTTTTCTCGGCTCGATCTCAACTACGATTACATTTGCTCCCAGACCTTTGGCGCGCATGGCAAATCCCCGGCCGCACCAGCCGTATCCGGCCACCACTACGGTCTTGCCCGCGAAGAGGAAGTTGGTGGCCTGCATGATGCCGTGCAGAGTGCTCTGGCCGGTGCCGTAGCGGTTATCGAACATCATCTTGGTCTCGGCGTCGTTGACGGCGACGACCGGATAGAGCAGAGCATTGTCCTTCGCCATGGCTCGCAGGCGCACGACACCGGTAGTGGTCTCCTCGCAGCCGCCGAACATCTGCGCGGCCAGCTCCGGCTGTTCCTTGTGGATGATGGCGATGGTATCGGCTCCGTCGTCCAAACTGACGTTTGGCTTGAGGTCCAGGGCTTTCTTGATGCAGTCGTAGTACTCCTGCTCGTTCTCGCCCCGGAAGGCGTAGACGTAGAGGCCCCGCGCCGCCAGAGCTGCCGCCACCTCATCCTGCGTGGAGAGCGGATTGGAGCCGGTGACGGCCACCTCGGCGCCGCCCGCCACAAGGGTGGTGATGAGGTTGGCCGTCTCCACTGTGACATGCAAACAGGCCACGATGCGCGCACCCTTGAGGGGCTTTTCCCTCTCGAACTCCTCTTTGATCTTCTCCAGAACAGGCATGTGTCGGCGGGCCCATTCGATGCGCTTTTCTCCTTCTGCGGCGAGGCTTGGATCCTTGACTACGCTTTTATGCAAAATAAATCACCTTGAAATTTATTTAGTTAACCTGAGGAAAGAGACCTTTTTTCAGATACTTAAATCCAACCCCGGTTTCCTGGATCTAGCCGGAATTCTTCTGAAGAAGGACAGCTCTGCTAAAGAGAATCTTAGGTCGAGAGATCAGTAATAGTCCTGTGGACTGTGCAATCTCTACGGTCTCTTCAAATGAGGACTCTGATACGTGAAGATTTGGCTCGACGATCAAAATCCTTCCCTGAGGTTTGATGAGGGTGGCGACCTCATTAAGAAAGCCAGCTTTATCTGGGACCTCATGGACCATGTAGAATGCCAGGGCAAAGTTGACCTTTTCTCTGATGCCTATCCCGTCTGGCCCAGACTTATGCAGGAGGATCTGAGATTTCAATCCAGCATCTTCGCTCTTTCGCCTCAGAATCTGGAGCATCTCTTCCTGGATGTCCACAGAAATTACCGTTCCATCTTCCCCCACCATTTTTGCCATGGCCAGGGAGAACATGCCCGGACCGCAGCCCAGATCCAGAACAGTCTGGCCTTTTTCAATGTATTTTCCAATAATCCTATCCGGGTTGTGGATGGCTCTTCGGACCCAATTATCGAGGAACCATGCATGTTGCCAGGAGCATATCCTGTCAGGCTCATTTATCATATTTGCATCTCCTTTTCTATTCGCCCCAGTAGATTATTACAGATGCATGCGGGCTCTTCACCTCGATGACCTTTCCCTGGGACAGATTGATCCATGCCTTATGATATTGCTCCAGGGTTAAGCGTTTGGCATCCTCCATATGGCTTGTCATGATTTGATCAACTACCCTTATCCTTGCCCCATCCCTAACTCTTAAATAGCAAATCCACTTCTGTTGTCCTATTCACAATAGTGAACTCCGTCTGCGACCTTTATGCGCGTGCATTCAGAGGATGCAAACTTACCAGCGGGCGCGCGCCAACGTGCACGTTCGCGAGAGTGGCCGCAGGGGCGCGCTCGCCTGGGCTACCAGAAGCATTTTGCACAAGGACAGCCCAGTAAGCCGTTGCAGGAATATTTGATGGAGACAGAATGTTGATTGCCTTGCCGGACGGCAGCAGAAGGGAGATTGCGGGAGACATAGCCCGCATCGAGGACATCCTCAAGCAGCTTTGCATAAATCCCGAAGAGGTCATCGTGGCCAAAAATGGCAGGATAGTCTCGGAAGAGGAGACCGCCTGCGGCTCTGACGAGCTGAAGATCGTGCGGTTTGTGCACGGCGGGTAGAACGAATGCAACTTGAAATGAGGCTTAATTTATCAAAATATATTATTAATATTAATAATACTATTATCTGTAGTTGAGGATTGTCATGTTGAGTGATAACGAAAAAAAGCGATACTCTCGCCAGATCCGCCTCTTTGGCGAGGTGGGCCAGGAGAGGCTTTTGAGGACCAGCGTCTTCATAGCCGGAGCTGGGGGCCTGGGTTCCGTCATTTCCCTCTACATGGCGGCAGCGGGCTTCGGCAAGATTCGCATCTGTGACTGCGACACTGTGGAACTCTCCAACCTCAACCGGCAGATACTGCATGGAAGTGCAGACGTTTGCCGGGCCAAGGCAAAGTCGGCTTATGAGACCTTAACCGGCATAAACCCGGAGATCGAAGTGGAGGCGTTGGTGGAGACCATCTCAGAAGAGAATATCGATCAGCTCCTGCAAGGATGCGACATTATCATGGATGCCATGGACAACTTCCCGGTTCGATATCTCTTGAACCGGGCTGCTCTGCAAAGAAAGATCCCCCTCTTTCACGGTGCGATCAGCGGCTACCAGGGCCAGGCTACCACCATCATTCCCGGCAAAACGGCTTGCCTCGCCTGCATATTTCCATGCGCCCCTCCGGCATCAGTCTTTCCCGCCTTGGGCTCCACTTGCGGTGTGATCGGCTCCATTCAGGTGACCGAGGCCGTGAAATATGTTACCGGCGCGGGGAAGCTTCTGGAGAACCGTCTCCTGTTCTGGGACGGTCTGAACGGCTGCCTGGACGAGATGGCCTGCGAACGCAATTCGGCTTGCCGGGAGTGCTCTGATGGTGAGTATTAATAGTAATAATCATAATTGAGCATCAATATCGAAGAACGCGATCCAGAAACATCAAATCGGAGAAACTATGAAATCCGGAGGTTCCTCGCTGCATCCTCTGTGAGTCTTCCGTGCGCTCTGTGTCTTTGTGGTGGTAGTACCGTCAGCCATTTGGTTATAACCAGTGGCTAACGACTAATTCCACCACAGAGACACAGAGATCACAGAGTACGCACAGAGCGACTAACTAACAACTGGTAAACCATTGTAACCTCGGGTTAGCTACTGGAAAATAGTGATGAGCCAATCTAGGATCATAGCCAAGAGATGGAAGATATGAGCGAAGGAAAAAAGGCGCTGTTGGTGATGGGCTGTCCGGAAGTGCCGGTGCAGATGAGCATGGTAATCTATCTCACCCATAAGTTGAAGAAATCCGGATGGGATGTGACCGTGGCTGGCACGGATGCCGCCGTCAAGCTGCTCAAGGTCGCCGACCCGGAGAGCTACTATGTGCAAAAGACGGTCGATCTGGACGAGCTGATTGGCGACATCGTGGAAAAGAAGGTCGATTTTGACGTATGCTTCGCCTTCATGCACAGTGATGCCGGCATGACTTACGCTGCCACATTCAGTGCCATCTCCAAGGCCAGGCTTTTTGCGGTGGTATTCGGCAAGAATGCCGAGGCTCTGGGGGAGAGCATCGACTTTCCTGCCGAGAAGATTGTGGCCAAGGCCACCCACAATCCCAATCCCCTTAAAAACAAGATTGATAAGGTGGCATTATGAGCTGTATCGAGCAGATGAAATACAAGCTGCACCTGGAACGCACCTCCTTCAAGGAAGCACGCGAGTACATAGAGAAGAACTCCGAGGAGGTCTATTACGTCGATCCCGGCTACAAGATCTTCAAGGACTATTACATCATCGGCGTGCCGCCCGTAGCCATGGGCGTGCGGGGAACGGAGATGCTCTTCACCTACGTCAAGCCCTGTCACGGCACCTTTGTCATGGGCATAAACTCAGCGGAAGAGATCGCCCGGCTGCGGGAAAATGAGAATGAAAAGATCAAGAAGTCCTTGAAGCTGGGTGGCCTGAAAGGTAAGGCCGATTCAAGACCAGCTCCCTCCAGCTTTGGCGATATGTATAAAAAATAAACGTGGTTGAAGCATGCGGATTATGGTTCTGGCGTTTGCAAGCTTCCGGGAGATTCTCGGAAAAGAGCGGGTGCTGCTCCTAAAGGAGAGTGCAACGGTAAAAGATCTGCTGGAAGAGCTCGCTGTTGCCAGGCCGGCGTTTAAAGAGGCGGCCTTTGACGACACCGGCGCTCTTCGCGATTATGTTCTGCTTATGGTCAACAAAAAGAGGATCGATCCTACCCAGGACCTGTCCAGACCGCTTCAAGAGGGAGACGAGCTGGCAGTCTTCCCTCCTCTGGCGGGAGGCTAGCGCCTAATGATCCAGATAACAGAGACGGAGATCTCCCTGGACGAGATGATGAAAAGGGCCAGGAGCAAGGATGCCGGAGCTATGGTCACGTTCCTTGGCACCGTCCGGGATGACGGTATCGAGAATATGGAAGTGGAGGCCTTCCGGGAGGCAGCGCTGATGGAGCTGGAAGCCATTCAAGAGGAGGCCATGAACCGCTTCCATCTTATTGCAGCGGAGGTCGTGCACCGGACGGGGACGCTGGCCGTAGGCGAGAGCATCTTGGCCATCGTCTGCTCGGCAGCACACCGGGAGGAGGCTTTCTCCGGTTGCAGATACATAATTGAGGAGCTGAAAAAAAGAGCGCCTCTCTGGAAAAAGGAGCTGGGCGAGAAATGTGAGCGCTGGGTGGGACAAACATCATCATCTTAAAAAACTTTAATAATTCTAATTGAACGAGCTCTAAGGCCGGGAGGATGGTAGGCCCGGGGAAGTGCCTAAAGCAGCCCCATGTTCTCAAGCTGCATCTTGACGATCCGCGCGCCTTCAACGCAGTCCTCCTGCGATTTGCCGCCCGTGATCACCAGTTTGCCGGAGCCGAATATGAGTACCACCACCTTGGGCTGCTTGATCCTGTAAATTAGTCCCGGAAACTGCTCCGGCTCATACTCGATGTTCTCCAGGCCCAGGCCCAGGGCGACGGCGTTCATGTTCAAACGGGTCTTCAGGTCAGCAGAAGCCACAACATTCTGGATGTGGATCTCGGGCTCCATATTGATATTCTCTAAGCCGATGGACTTGAGCGTTTTGGCCAGATTGATGATCGCCGTGCGAACATCTTCGACGTTCTTGGATCCGGTGCATACTACCTTGCCGGAAGTGAATATGAGAAATGCAGCTTTAGGAACCTTGACTCTGTAGACGAGACCGGGGAACTTCTTCTTGTTGTACTCGGCCCCCTCCAGCTCGGCGTCGATCTTGTGCAGGTCGAACGCTTCTGCCAGCTTGGTGGATGCCACCACGTTCTCGATGTTTATTGTGGACTCCATAAGTAAGTGTATTCCAAATCACTCTTTATAAAGTCCGGCGTTGGGACGACTGGCGAGTCACGGATAAACTTGCTGCAATCCATCAGAGGAAGGCCAGGATCGGCTCAGAGCTTATCAAGTACATTGCCAAGACCAAGATTACCGCTTGAGCCTGCATGCTGTGCCGGCTCAGCTACACCTACTTATTTTTGTCCATCATCACGTAATACTAGGGATCGGCACATTTTAAACTCTAAAGCTAAACGTTCTATTAGCGAGTTGTTGCCCATTTGCGACATAATATAATTTAAGCGTATACGTCCCTGTTAACCAGGTATATTGGTTACCCTGGTACGATGTTGGGACTAGGTAGAGCCAATAATCGCAGCTTACTGGTTGGTTTATGGCGACAGAAGATGTGGGGAAGACATTTTTTATAACGATAGCCGGACCGCCGGGAGGTACGGTAAGCGTGTCCAAATTAAAATTGGATGCATCCCATCCACAAATATCCTGGTGAGTCGCACCAGATATAACCTTGACACCGACATTTTCCGGCTCGCTGTTGCCAGCTGAAGCTGGTGCTATTTTTATTAAAATTATGTTGATAGTGGGCGCATTCAGCTGTTGGTTTTGCATTGATTCAATCGATCCTTCGATACACTCCCATTCTCCTGGCAGCCTTTCTGTGCACTCTCGCGAGCTGCCGGTCTAGGGTGGATGGATGGCGGTCTTCTATCCGGCAGGGAGGGCATGCGGTGATTTCGCGAGAAGTCCTTGCAGAGGTTTATTCTATGGATCATATCCTTCATCAATAATGGCACTATGCAGATTTAATTAAATTTAAATATTTAAAAATACCATCAATATATAGGAGCCTCCGAGAAGCATCAAATCGTACCGGTTAGATACATCTTGAAGGCTCTCCCATACATTCTTTTATCCGGTAGGATTTTCGCATCGTTTCTCTTGTAGCTTTTTTTCGGCCAGTGGGTGCGTGCCTCAGCCACTCTGTACCCCCGCTCTCTGCAGCGGGGCGGCCCATGCCCGCGCGCAGCCTCTCTCGCGCAGGGGCAGGCGGGCCTGGGCGGGCGGGGACAGGAAGGAAATTGAAAGCAGATCAAGAGGGACGGCCATCAAAAGCTCGCCCACGCTACGCCCTCCCCGAAAACAGGGAGAACCTTGACTCCCCGCGGTTGACCAGCCTCCGGGAAAATGCTGGTGGCAGTGCTATTACGATAAGATGCGGCAGAGTTGGCAACATTCCAGAAATGCTGGGCCGCGAGAAAAATTGGCTCTTCGTGATTCCGTGTTGGTAGAGCTTTGATTCTATTTTTTCTTGCACCATTTGCAGCTTGGCACAAAATACTGTTTCACGCGAAGGCGCGAAGCCGCGAAGTTCAGATGAAATAAATTCTTGACCATAATTGAGTTGTTACTATTTTTCGTCCAATGCATGCGATCGTTTTTATTAACCTTCGCGTCTTCGCGGCTTCGCGTGAGAAATCGGTTAGTGCCACAATTGGTCATAAATTTCCACCAGTTTTTGTGTGAGGTCGCGACCAGCATATCCCAGGCCTGCACAATCAAGCAGGACCATTGCCGGTGATGCAAGCCAAACTCCCTCGACAGAGAATGTCCTGCGATCTTTGAACACATCACGATCTGGAGTATAGATTCGTACAGCGATTTCTCCTTCGGTCCGCACGTCAAACATTTCGGCAAGCTCGGGGATGTTCTTCTCCTCAAGATAAAGGTACACTGAATCATGCCTTGCGCTGTAGCCAGTGTAAATCTCTCCTGCTGTGAAACTGGTAAAAGCACAGGCAATTTGCTGCTCATCGCATACGAGGCAAATTTCTTTTGCAAGCACAATGGCGTTCTTGGCAGCGATCTTAATCTCCTGGGCGAAGAGCCTCTCGAAGGGGCGTTCCCATGCGATGCCATTGATGAGCTTGTTGATATCAACGACCCTTAGACGGCCTCCTGCGTCTGATGCGATCCCCTTTGAAATAAGAGCCTTTGCGGTTGCATGGGTCCAGCCATAGGATACCCCGGATTCAATCGAAAGCTGCCGGATGGAAGCCTCCTTCATCTTGAGGAGGTACGAGATAACCTGCCAGGACTTGGGGGATGTGAGTTTCACGGGTATGGTGCTGGGCTTACCGTGGCCTTCTTCCAGGTTCAAATTAGCAGGCAGCTTGATGAATTGAATGCCGGTCTTCTCTGCGGCGTCCATAGCTTCCGGTGTTATCCGTTTTCCTGCCATGATGAATTCGATATCGTAAGTGCGAAAGGCGCTATCTTTCAAGAGCAGCTTGAGGAAACCGAGTTGGGAGAGTGAATCGAGACGCACGACCCGTTTTAGTTCGACTATGTACGTTTTGGTGCCGTCTTCGATGATCAGGTCAAACAAAATGGGGTAGGAATCCCGGAACGTACTCTCCGGCCTTATTACGGCGCTGTCATCGAATTCAAGCTGTGTGCGTAGCAAACTGATTAGCTCTGAGTCGTAAGGTGAGATTGTCTTCATGTATCATATCATTATCTACTGATATGTTTATAAAGATATCAGTGATAGATCTGCTTCTGGCTGTCATTGGGAAGAACAAGGATAGAAATTAGGTATTATTTAATCATCCTGTGGCCAAATATTCAACAGTAGACACGTTTCCCCCAAGGTGATGCCAACGCCAACTACTATGACACCTTCCTGCGCTAAGAGACACTCACTCAGCGGAGGAGATAAGTTTATTTTCAATCAGAGAGATCACTTGTTTCAGATGAATATATTCGTGGAGACAATTCCTTTTTGCAGGAAAATCATGCAAACGGATGAGGTATAAATGCTCAGGCAAATTAATAATAACTATTTTTATACAATTGGCCATAGTAATAAAGAGACTCGAGTATTAATAGATTTATTGAATAAATATAATATTGATCTACTAATAGACGTCAGAAGTTCCCCATATAGTCAATATAATCCTCAGTTTAACAAGCAAAATATCGAAAAAGAACTTTTAGCTAAAGGAATAGAATATTTGTTCTTAGGCAATTACCTTGGTGGCCGTCCTAAAGATCCAACTTGTTATAAAGGCGGCGAAATTCCTACGTCAAAAGTAAACTACCTGGATGTCGTCGATTATATTGAAGTTTCAAAACGCGATTGGTATAATAAAGGGATAGAAATACTATTATCAAAAGCAAGAATTAATCGAGTAGCAATTATGTGTAGCGAGGAAGATCCTAACCGCTGCCACAGACATCATTTAATTGCAAAAACCTTGCTAGATAAAGGCTTTGCAATCAGGCATATTCGTGGGAATGGTGTTCTAGAGGAATTAGTTCCAAAAATTAAACAGGAAAAGAACCAACAACTGCAACAGCTACGATTTTCAGATATAGAAAATGATAAAGCAATTTCAATACAAGTGTTTGAGGACAAAGAACGCTCGAAAAATTTAATTAATGACAGGACAAGAAAGATCTATACAATTGGATTCACAAAAAAAAATGCCAAAAAATTCTTCGAAATGTTGAAAGATAATCGCATTGAAGTGCTATTGGATATCAGATTGAAGCCCCAAGGTCAACTTGCAGGTTTCGCCAAGAAAGATGATCTACCCTATTTCCTTTCTCAATTAGTAGGTTGTGAATACCAACACCTAGTGAATTTAGCTCCAACAGAGGATATCTTATCAGAGTATAAACACAGCAATAATTGGGGAAAGTATGCCAAGAGGTTTGAGGCATTGATGGATGAAAGAGATATACCTAATTCATTAGATCGCCATCTTTTTGAAAAGAAGACCTGTTGCTTGCTTTGTAGTGAAGCTGTACCTGAAAAATGCCATCGAAGACTGGTTGCTGAAAGATTGGCGAGAGTATGGCCGAATATTGATGTAATTAACCTTATCTGAAGCAATGGGATTAATATGAAAACGTCTATAATTATAACTGATATAACTAGAATGAAGGGAAATAGAATATGTGTTGCTGGATACCTACCAGATAAGACTTGTGTCCGTCCTGTAACTGCATCTGGTTTGAATTATGATTTTTTAAAAGAAAAGGGAGAATTGATTATTCAACCTTTCGCAATAGTTGAGTTTGATTTGGAGGAAAGCGCGACGCCTAATAAGCCTCATACTGAGGATCACGTTATGCAATCACAACACCACGTAAAATGTGGGATGCTTACTTCAAGTCAACAAGATGTTTTTCTATCCGGTATGGACTATATAAATGTTGAAAATATCTTTGGTGCAGCAATATCTCTTGGGCCAGGATTTTATATTAAGGATGGTGAAGGTGAGCATTCTTTGGGGACCATTGGTTCTCCAAATTTAAAAGAGATCTATCGCGATTCTAATAGTGGCTATAGGATCTCGTTTAATGATAAATGCGGCAAAGATTATGACTTGAAAGTAACTGATTTATCTTTTTGGAAATATCTTGATTTTTTGATATATACGCTGAAAGTTTCCCCATTAAATGCTTTCAAGATGCTTAAGGACGATCTACAGAAAGCAAAATTATATCTTCGAATTGGATTAGCCCGAGGAGACTGGGATAAATATCCTGGAAGATGCTATTTGCAGATTACTGGTGTTTATTCATTCCCCGATTATCTTAGTGGACTAACGTTAGCAGATCTTGAATAGTGAAACGGCGGCGGCGCACCCGCGCAGCAGAGCTGCGGGGCATCCGAGGCGCCGCCGCATGAAAACGGAACCAGGTCGAGCTGAAACAAACCTCAGTTGAATACGTATGCCCTTTATCCCCGCAGCAGAGCTGCTGGGTATTCAAAATAATAAAAACGCTGGTGATCCTGAGCATCATCTCCACCGAATGAGTTATGATGATAAGCTTGCTTTGTCTTTGATTTTTTGGTTGAAACTATCCTCGTAACTGCTGAATGCAGTTAGTGGACTGCACCCCTGATGGTAGACAAAACCACAAAATAACCCGCCCATCCTAAGCCCTCGCCGAAAACAGGTAAAACCTGGCCTCCCCGCGATTGACCAGCCGTCGGGCAAAGCCCTGTAGCTGCGTCACCTCGTCCATCAGAGGCCGGACCAGTACGTCCGCGCCGACCTTCGCCGCCAAGAGGCCCATGGCCAGTTGCAGCTCCAGAGGCGGGCGGATGGAGTAGAGCAGGCTTGCCCCCCGGTAAAGCTCCAGGCGGGGCGAGAATATGTCATCCTTTTCCACCCGCAGGCTGCCCAGGAGCCGCTCCTCTTTATCGGTGAGCACCACATCCATTCCGCGGGCACGCAGCCCCAGGGCCACATCGGCAAAGTAGCCCACCCCCACCTCGACCACGCGGCCCGAGTAGTTCCCGGCGATGTACTGCGCCAGATCATCTGCGCCCCGTAGTAATGACATGTAATCCTAGACAACTGCCTCAACCCTGCTGGGTGTTTCTATGGTATGCCCGCCGACAGGAGGAATTGCCAGCCCCAACCTCAACCTCAAAGCGATCCAGCCTTCGACAACGCCTTTTAAATTTTCGCGGCATTCTTCCAGGGATTTTCCTATGGCCCAGACACCTCGCAGTTCTGAAATCTCTCCATAAAATGGTTCTTCGTCTTCAATGATCTCATAGGTTGCTTTGGACAGCGCCGCATGAATGTATTCACAGAACATGTCGATATGTATTGAATCTTCAAAAGATTTAAACCTAGGGATTGAAGAAGCAATTGGAGGGCGGAGGGGCGTAGATGGGTCGTTGTCTCAATCGTCTACAAACGACTTAAAACGTTCAAGCACTTGTCCGCAATAATTATTAACATATATCACTATTTAGTTAATCTAGCAATGAGGGGGAAAAAGGCAATTGCAGTCAGATCTACGTGAGTCTAAAGAATACGAAGACGGTTTTGGCATGCCCAAGATCCTGGTCGTCGGCTGCGGGGGTGCAGGCAACAACACCGTGAGCCGGCTGGCCAGGATGGGTCTCGCCGGCGCAAAGACCGTGGCCATCAACACAGACAACCAGCACCTGAAAACGGCCCAGGCCGATGAGAAGATCCTCATCGGCCAGAAGCTCACCCGGGGCATGGGCGCGGGCGGGGACCCCGAGGTGGGCCGAAAGGCGGCGGAGCTGGCAGCAGCCGAGCTGGAGAGCATGCTGCGGGGAGCCGACCTGGTTTTCGTGATCGCGGGCCTGGGCGGCGGCACGGGCACGGGATCGGCACCGGTCGTGGCCCGCCTGGCCAAAGAGCGGGGTGCAATTGTGGTGGCCATGGTGACCACGCCCTTTCACCTGGAGAGGGCGCGCATCTTTGTGGCCGAGGAGGGGCTGGAGGCGCTCTCTGGCTATGCCGATACCTCAATCGTCATGGATAACAACCGCCTCTTGGAATGCGCGCCCCATCTGCCCTTTCAGCACGCCTTTTCGGTTGTCGATCAGATCATCGCCGAGATCGTGCAGGGCATCTCTGAGACTCTGACCAGTCCCTCCCTCATCAATCTGGACTTTGCCGACGTTTGCACCGTTATGAGCGCCGGTGGGGCATCCTTCATGTTTGTGGGCGAAAGTAAGATGAAAAGCAGCCCGGAGAAGATAGTGCGCGCCGCCTTGAAAAATCCCCTGCTCGACGTAGACTATCGCGGTGCCGGGGCCTGCCTTCTGCACATGACCGGCGGGCCGGATATGACCATGAAAGAGGCAGCCGCCATAGCCGGGGCGCTTACTCAAGAGCTGGACCCCAAGGCCAACGTCATCTGGGGAGCGAGAATTCGGCCAGAATTTACCGGAAAGGTGAGACTGATGGCCATAATTACGGGCGTGAAATCGGCCCAGGTGCTGGCGCCCTCCCAGTCCCGGCGATTTCGGCCGCAAAGAGAAAAACAGATAGATGTGATAAAATGAATGTGATAAAATGAGCGAGATAATGTTGCAGATCCTGGCCCTTATGCTTTCAATAATCCTGGCGGTGGGCGTCGTCTTTAGCATTCGCCTCTACCTGGAGATCTGAACTGAAGAGCAAAGGGGCTTTTATCCCTGCCCAGGTGGTGTGACCCTCTGAAACTTCCACAGCCGCTCCAGCCGGGCTGTGGCGTCCACTCCTACTTTGGTGGTGATGCCATCAACACTTCGTGGGTCAAGGGTGCTGCCCCGCACATTGGGATGGATGACGAGATCCTCATCGGCCCTCATGCGCGTGGCAATGGCAAACTCTAGGTCGCCTGGGTCGTAGATGTCTATGTCTGCATCGACCACCAGGACGTGCTTGAGCGAGCCGTGCGCCTGGAAGGCCGCCTCGATGACCCTTCTCGCATCCTCCTCCGTCTCCTTCTCGATCTGGACAACGGCGTGGAAGTAATTGCATCCTCCATCCGTCAGGATGACGTTCTTGACCTTTGCAACCTTTGCAGCTGCTTTGTAAATCAGCGGCTCGTAGGGCACGCCCATGAGCATCTTGTGCTCGCCGCCCGCAGGCAGGAGCCCGTGGTAGATGGGATCTATGCGCGTCATCATCCTGGTGAGCCGGATAACGGGCTCCTGCCGGACGAGATCACAGGTGCCGGTGATGTCCACGAACGGCCCCTCGCTGGCACGCTGGCCGGTGATGTAGCCCTCCAGCACAATCTCGGCATGGGGGGCGAGGACGCCGTTCTCCAGGCGCACCAGCTCGACCGGAGAGCCCCGCAGAGCGGCTGCATAGGAAAACTCCTTCTCCGGGGGAACTCGCGTGGACGCGGCCATGAGCAGCAGCGGGTCCACGCCGATGGCAATGGCCACAGGTACTTCTTCTCCCTTGGCCTGTGCGGCCTGATAGAACTGATGAGTATGTCTTCCGGGAACGAGACGCACCGCCAGCCGGTCTTTGCCAAGAACCATGAGCCGGTGCACGCAGGCATTGATTTTTCCCCCAAACTGGCTTACGACAACCGCAGAAGTGATGTAAGGGCCGCCGTCGCCCTTGAAATGGGTGAGAATGGGCAGCCGGGAGAGATCGGGCTTACTGGCGCACTCCATAAAGGGCGAAGAGTTCACCTCGCGAACGGGACCATCGTAGCCGATAGAGGCGAGATGAGCGACCATATCCTGGGCAGCAATTCCCAAGGCTCTGGCCAGCATGGTGCGTGTTCCCAGGATGTTCAGGCAGCACTTATGACCATCCACATTATCAAATAATATGGGGCCTTTTCCCCAGGCACGATCCGTAACCTCCTGCACGGAAGATACGGATTCATGCACCTCTTTTAGCAGTCCGCCCTTCTTCAGATCCGCGAGGAAACCCCTAAAGCTCATGCTTTACCTTTCTAACGTTTATATTAAAGCACTTTTCCATTCGTTGCATTTCACTCATGTCTCTTCGCTCATACCAGGAGCACCGCGATCAGGCCGGATAGAAAGACACCGTCAAAGGTTCCGGCTCCGCCTATGCTGGCTACGGGCGCCCCAAGATCCCGAATCTTGTTCAGGTTCAGGATATCTGCTCCAATGAGCGTACCCAAAGTTCCGCTCACATAGGCGATGAGAAAGATCAGGTCATGCGGGGCTCCCCCTACATAGACCAGGAGGATCGCGGCTATTGCCGCACCCAGGGGCGGAAGCAGAGCGGGTGTGACAATTCCCAAACCCTGCACGGGCCTGGCTACAAGGTTGGTTAAAATGGCTACGATTGCGATGCCGGCTAGGGCATAATTCAGAGATTCAGGGAACCGGTAGATCAGCGCCGCGGAGATGAGTGCAGGTATCACCGCTCCGCCCGCGTTGACCGCCAGCAGGGTGTGGCAACTCACTACATCCACCAATTTTTTTAGCTTAACCGGCAAAAGAGATTAGTAATGGAATGCCCTGGTGTAACACATGAAAGAGAAGTGGCTCATGGCCGAAGGGCCGTGGCAGGAGATCAAGCCCATGATCACCACCGCTCTCGAGTCTGGCTTTGATTGCGTGCTGGTGGACAGAGAGAACATCGAACGCGTAAGGGAGCTGGGCAAGATCAAGGTGGCCTGCTTTGGTGCAGAAAGAGGGACGGAGGATATTTTCGTTGTGGGCAAGGGCGGAGAGGGCGACGGGACCGTGGCTCTGCATAAAGAGCAGAGCAGCTCCCTGGACGCGGCTCTCGCCAAAACAGTTTCTGGGACAAAGGCAACTTATGTGGTCATTGCCAACAAGAAGTACGAAGAGTTCGCCGTGGAGATGGGCCGGATTGTAGACTATCTTCTCGTCATCGGCACGGACTGGAAGGTCATTCCCCTGGAGAACATGATTGCGGGACTAGAGGGTGCGCCGGTCAAGATCATCAGCGGCGTCAAGACGGCGGAGGAGGCACGTTTAGCGCTGGCTACTCTGGAAAAGGGAGCCGATGGAGTGCTGCTGGAGAGCAGTGATCCTTCTGAGATCAAGAGGGTCATGAACGCTGTCGAGCAGTCGGAGAAAGGCCGGATAGAGCTGGTTTCAGCCACGGTGACCGCGATCAAAGCCGTGGGCATGGGCGATCGGGTATGCGTGGACACGGCCAGCATGATGTCTTTTGGAGAGGGCATGCTCATTGGTTCCCAGGCCAAAGGATTCTTTCTGGTGCACAGCGAGTCTGAAGAGAGCCCCTACGTGGCAGCTCGGCCCTTTCGGGTGAATGCCGGCGCGGTGCACGCTTACATTCGAGTGGGAGAGAAGACGCGCTACCTCTCCGAGCTAAAATCGGGAGATGAGGTTACCATCGTCAGCAAGGAGGGCCTGGCCAGAACGGCCATAGTGGGCCGCGCCAAGATCGAGAAGAGGCCCATGATCCTCATCGAGGCGGAGGCCAATGGGCAGAAGATAAGCACTCTGCTACAAAATGCCGAGACCATAAAGCTGGTCGGCTCCGACGGCAAACTTTGGCCGGTGACCGATCTCAAAGCCGGGAACGAGGTGCTGGTGCATCTGGAAGAGATGGCCCGTCACTTCGGCATGAAGATTGAGGAGAGCATTGTGGAGCAATAAAATCATGAATTACAAGTCGCGCATAGTAGCCGTCCTGGGAAAGGATGCAGAAAAGGATGTCCAAGCCACAGGCGACGCAGATATGATCGAATTGCGACTGGACCTGCTCGGCCCGGGCGATCCTCTTCAAACCATAAAGGCGGTGCGAAAGGCCACCGCCAAGCCCATCATCGCCACGGCTCGTCTCAGGACGGAGGGGGGAATGTTTCAGGGCAGCGAAAGGGAGAGAATCGATCTGCTCATCAAGGCCGCCTACTATGCCGACTACGTGGATGTGGAGCTCTTGGCGGATCAAAGAGATAATGCCATTGCCAGAATGATGAAACCGGTGATTGTTTCCTATCACGACTTCCAGGGCATGCCGGATGATTTGCATCTGACCGGCATCTACGAGGAGATGAAGAAGACAAAAGCTGCCATTGCCAAGATCGCCGTGACGCCCAAAAGCCACCATGATAATTTAAGGATCTTGCAGTTTTTGCTGGATGCAGATACGCCTCTTTGCATGATCGCCATGGGCCGGATGGGCAGGCATCTGCGCGTCGTAGCTTCTCTCTATGGCTCCGCTCTTACCTATTGCTTTATCACACAGAGCACGGCTCCCGGACAGATGAGCCTGGCTGAGCTATGCCTGGCAAGAAAGCTGATATTGTGAATAATTGATGAGATTTAGCGACGATAACTTTTATCTCATCCTCTGCCAGTTTATCGCGTGTGATTGCAATGAGCGAGTACAAAGAGTTGGTAGTAACCAAAGAAGATTACCTGGAGTTCCTGGCCCAGCGCCTGCGCCTGCAGGGCTACTGCCAGCGTGAGATAGAAAACATAAGCTTTCCCTTCCTCTTTGCCTCAGGAAGCGAGCTGCTCAGAACTTACATCATGGGCGAATCTGAGTTTACCACTACCTTGCCGGATCGGTACAGGCTCCCTGACAGAGGCTTTATCTGGTACCTCTTCACCCAGTCGGTAAGAGAGATTCAAATTATGCCCGATAAGATGGTAATAAAATACGAGCTGCTGGATGAGTACCGAAAGCCTTTCAGGCAATTCTACCACTAGCGGAGGGAGCCCTGGCGGCAAAGAAGCCAGGGACTGTCGGTCCAACTTTACGGCAGATGCCTTATGGCGAAAGGCTCTCACCAGGAAGGCCATCTATGATCCAAAAATTGGAGAATGTAGGTGGGATCACCCTTTCCATATTTTAATAGATCCTGGGAAACTCGGCCTTGGTTGATGCCTTGAAGCAGGTGCAGTCGAAGACGCCCTTGGCGCCCTTAAGCTTCGAGTCCCCCAAATAGGCAGTAGGCATGGTAAGGTAGCCACCGGAGCAGCAGGGCAGCCACTCTTCAATCTGCTGCTTTAGATTGTATTTGGTTTCATGTGACATATTCTTGGTTATGTAATAGGTTCCTCCGTAGTCCTCATCGATCAGAATATTTGGATCATCCTCGCCCCGGCTCATATCCAGGGCCCCCACATGGCCGCTTCCAGAGAATGCCGCCTCAAAATTAAGCTTGGTCCTGGCATCACTTCCCACAGTAGATTCATAATCTCCCCCGGTGTTGTAGCCTGCGTTCCAGTATAGTTCTGAAGATAGATTCTTGCTGAGGGTATCTGCGTAATTAAACATGACATCCATGGAGACGTTGGATATGTAGTTCTTGACACATGTAGATTCAGCGCCCTTTGACTGGAAGGCAATGGGAAGGGAGTACTTGCCCATTTGCATGCTGACTGGTGCATAGGAAAAGTCTACGCTCTCGATAAAGGTCATACCCTGATCGGCGGTTGCTTTGTAATCATCGGTATTTGTATCGAATTTGGTTTTTAAGCGCGAATCAATCTTTGATTCATAATCATAGCTTCCGCTTCCATGAGCCTTATTGCTCCAAATAAGGCTTGTGTCGTTTGAAGTTTGATAAGAGTTAAAGAACCCGTTTCCTTTAACATTTTGATCTATATGATATAAATATCCTGATAGGGTGCTGGTCTCTGTATATACTTCATCATATGCCAGGACGCTGATCGATCCCGCGAAAATTACAGAAAATAAGATCGCAACTAAAAACCCGAATTTGTATCGTTTTCTCAAGACTCTCCCTCCATGAATGACGCAGTGAATATGATCTTTCAATAAGCGTTTCTAAAGCTAAACCTTCTTGCTTTAAACCTTTTTCGGTTGTGCGTGAAAATTTGGTCGCGTACGCGGTCCATCAAAAAAGCTAACAAGTAACATAATGGACACCCATAGCCATAATGGACCCAAGGCATTCGATTTTGGTGATGCTTCACCCACGACCTGAATACGAATTTGTCGAAGAATAGGCCTGCAGGAGGCGTGTTTGCAGTATCGCATGCATCAGACTGGTCCCAATAACACCAACCCATTCTCGAATCACGACCCAATTCACTTCTCCCTTGGGGAATCTATAAATACACAGGGAGTGTGAAGGAATATTGATACGAATCTGAAATCAATTACTGAGGGATATTTATGTTATCATCCATGTTGAGTACGGTAAGCAGCACCATGAGTGCAGCAAGCACTATGAGTGCGGCAAGCACTATGAGTGCAGCAAGCACTATGAGTGCGGCAAGCACCACATCAGTAGTTAGTACTTTTGCTACTGTTGGGGTCTCTGAAATCAGCGTTATAAGTGTTATATGTCTTATCGCTCTGCTCAGCGCCTCAGAAATCCTGTCTGCTTCATCGCAATGGAATAAGCGCTTATCAACCATGTTGAACCTGGCCATAGTGCCGATGGTGCTCACATTCTTCCTGATTGTCGGCTACAAAGTGATCGATGTTGTAGGCAAATAAGTGCTTCCAATCCTAGTGCTTTTAGCCCTCAGTCATTTTTTTTGATATTTTCAAGGCAAGTGATGCCGATTTTAATTTTGCACCTTTCCGCTCCCGCCTACGCCTGATATCCTCTTGAAAACGTAGGCATAGAATACAAATATGAGTGCTGGGACCACGATCAAATAAATCAAGATAGCGGAGTCTAGGGGTACGACCAGAAATAAAGAGATATTAGTAACGCCGTGCGCTAGAGAGATAATGGGCAGGCTCTTGGTCAGCCAGAAGAGCAGCCCGAAGATGACTCCTGCAAAAGAAACGTAAAGAAGCTCCAGGGGCAATCGGTAGCCGCTATGCATGAATCCGAATATTACGCTCGCCAGCAATAGTCCCGTAATTGAACCCAGCCTCTCTTCCAGTACCGTCTGCAAAGACGACCGGAAGATGAATTCCTCTACAATTCCCACAAAGAAGATCATAGTCACAATAAGAATCAAAACATCTTTGATATTGGCGCCCGGGGTCAGCAGTTGGGGATGTATCACATTATATTCTCCCCATCCCAGGGCAAAGCCCACCGAAATCGCCAGAGGCAGATAAAACCAAAAACCTTTAAAGGTCAATCCCGCTTCTGTGCGACCCACAAAACCATCTTTCATAATAAAATAAATGGGTATGAACATGGGCGCGTACACCATGGAATAAGAGTACAGAGTTAAATCGAAAAACACGGGCATTGCGACATTTAAAAGCCGGAATAGGGGCATGAGCATTAAAGCAGGATATATACGATTGTTTATATAAATTGACGATAAGATTAGCAAAATTAAATTCAGGGCATGAATAGGCATTGCTGCATTGGGTTTGCCGAGAAAGATGAGGAGCTCTGCCAGAAGTATTAAAAATACGGGAAGTATAAGATCAAGGTTATATCTTGTAATATCCTTTGCGTTCATCTCAATCCTGGTTTATTCTCCTGCCGATTTAATAGATTCCCTCATCCATGAAATCGCGAACCTCTTTTCTGTGCAAAGATCTCATATCTGCTCGTTCGATCTTTAACGGAAAAGCCATATATACTTTCCTAATCTCTTTTGTTGGCTATGATTGAAAAATTGGCACTGCTCTTGCTCCTTATATTTCCCATTAGCGTGACTGCATTGGGTAACTCTTCTTTGGCCTTTTTCGGCGACTCTCTCGGAACGGGCCCAATTAGCCTTGAAGGAAATGATCTGCTGATAATGCCCAAGATGAGCCTTGCACAGGAGGCTAAAGGGATGGAGCTTTTTAGCCGTCTTCCTGTTTATTCTCTCAACCAATCTATTATTGGCGCTTTTCTTTTTCCCCTTCCCGGGGAAGCATCCAATATCTCGGTGTGCATATCTCCCTTTAATCTCTCATTCTATCTCTCCGGTGATCAGGGAATTAAGGACTTTAGTGGGAAAGAATGCGCGAAAACTTTGCTTGAATCAAATGGTAGCACCAAGCAAAGTGGCACATCATTCCAGCTCTTAAGTAGCAGCAGTGGCATGTATTCACTGAATTTTGAAAATAGATCAAGCGTGCTCATGTCTATGCCTTTGCTGATAACACAAGGAAAAATCATTCTGCAGATGCCAAGCATTGTAAAAGCGGACGAGCCATTTATTCAGGTGAAGGTGAATACAACTGCGCCTGGCAATCAGAGCAAAATCTTCGCGGCGATTATGATCTCTCGAAAAGATTATGAAAACGCCAGCCTGGGCATGGCAATAAATGATACTTCAAACAGTTTTGATCTAACTCTGTCCTTGGTCTCCAAATCCCTGCAGATACACGGTCCGCTCAAGATCTCCTCCGAGCTTCTCATGAATCTGCTGCCCCTCTTGCCCGCAAACAGTGCCGTAGGCCTGCAGGAATCAACCCAACCGGGAGTCGATCTCATCCTCCTCGCGGATAAACCCTGGGAGAAGGGAGAATACATATTGACCTGTGCGGCATATTCACCGGGAAAGGGCTTGTTGGGCATAAAGCAGAGCGAGGTCGAGATAAGTTGAGCCTCTCTAAGGACGATTCATTCGGATGAAAGATATATAAAGGTAGATGTGCTTAATAGGAAGGGTGTTGAAAATTATGAAATATGTCTGGAATTTGGCCGCTGCTCTGGCGGCCCTGATATTGCTGGTCATATCGCCGGTGGCTCTTTCGCAACAATCGAGTAGCGACAACATAGCTGATCTGGAAAAGCTATATACGGAATTTAATGCTACCATGACCAATCTCAGCCTGCAAATGGACAATTTTGACAAGGCCAATGCAACGATTAATTACAGCAGAGAACAGGTAGGCGGAGTATGGCAAAACGTTATTAATTACACAGCCAAAGACGGCACAGTACTGAAAGAGTACCTTGACGCCAATAATCAAACCAACAGCACCATGTTGATCGTGCCGGAGACCACTTTGACCACTCTTGCCGCGAGCAAAGGTGAAGTCATTTTAACCATTCTTGCCAGTCCCGTTCCATGCCAATGGATAACGGTCAAAAAGGTTACGAGTGGATTTCCCAAAACTATAGAGACCTACAATCCCTGTAGATTTGTGAAAATTACCCTAACGATAGAAGCAGACGGCACCAGGACCTACGCCCTCCAGGACTATAAAAAGTCGAAAGACAATACACTCGTTGTTGTATTTCATCGCGACGGCACAATAACAAGGCATGTTGAGACGCGTCCGGGTCTGCCCCCTGAATGCACTTGGTGCACAAACACTCACCAGTATGAATGCACAGAGAAGAAATCCACGCCGTAGTGATATTTAGCCATAATTTTTTAATATGATCCCCATTGATGTACAAGAGGAGATGTTCGGTTGTCAAGATATCTGCTGATATTGCTCTTTCTCATGGCAGTTTATTGCCCTGCGGTATGTGGCCAGGTTATGTCCAACGGGTTTAGTTTAGCCAGCTTGACTGGGGATTTCTCAGATAAAGGCATTGACATCAATGGCGATGGATTGCTGGATTATCTCAATATCGACGTAGGGGTCAATGTTGTCGTCCCTGGGGAATATAGCCTGTACGGATTTCTATTCGATATGGAAAATAAAGGAATTGTCTGGTCGGCGGATCACAGGGCCTTTTCCGATGGCAACCATACTATGCAACTGGCATTTGACGGCAAGACCATTGAGAAGAGCAGGCTGAACGGGCCCTATCGCCTGGGCAATATCTCCTTAAATTGGGGCTCTGCGAGCATGGGCCTGATACACTGCGGCAGGCTGGATGATGCTTATACAACTGCCTATTATAATGCCAGCGATTTTGTCGATCCGGCAGACAATGACAAAATTCTCTCGGGAAAAGGCAATGGGAATCTTCTCGTGACGCTATCCATAAAAACCACGGTGCCAACCTTCTCGGGGAGGTATATGTATGACATTGTGGGATTGAACATGCCACCCATATCTTCACCAATTAAAATATCCGGTTCCAAAGATAAAGGATATAATCTCAGCATGCCGGGCATTTTTATTCCCGGCAAGCCCAACAATTTCACGATCGTTGCTAGCAAAGTTAAGAACATCAATGTAGGAGTAATGAAACTGCAGGATGATATGCAGCGCATTTGGATAAGCTCCCAGTTTCCGGCAGACGATTTGGGAGCGGCACGAGCGGAAAGCGACCTCATCTCACCCCATGGGTCCTATCATGTCAAGATCTTCGGGGACGCCGCAGAAAATGAGACAAAGGTCGATCTTAAAATGACCTTAGAAAAGATGCTGGCAATAAACGGGCCCTTCAATCTGGTCATCAACACCACCGGGTTTCCATCAGGCAGCTACCGAATCAGTGCCAAAGCCCTGAATGGATCCTTCAGTTTTGATGAGATGGAGCTGTACGACCAGGAAAATACTGCCTCAACTGGTGGGGTTAAAGGGTCAAGGAGTTTCCATCCTTTAGGGTGGGGAGGAATTGAACCCCTTGCATGATTATTCACCCGCAACAAAAGGAAGAAATATGCTGGGCAGAAGAGACGGATTCGGGGCTATGAAGTGTATCTTTCCGCTGGTTGCGATCATCATTTATCTCGTTATATCAGTTGGTCTGGCCTTTGAGCTGTCTCCGGCCAATCCGGCACCAGGGCAAGAGGTGACTTTGACCGGAATGGCAAAGCCAGGGGAAGAGCTCTCTTTTCAGTCCAGCTTCATCATGAATCTGCCGGTTACTGGGGGAGAGTATGGATATGAGACTACGGTCCAGGTTCCCCAAAAACCCAACCGTTTCACTGTCACGGCCAATAACGTGCAGGACTTTTATGCCGGAGTGAAGTTTGGCATCTGGATCACCAAGAGCTTCCAGGCCAGCGGCGGAACGGCCCGCATCTCCCAGGCAGATGTGCCGCCCGGCAGATATAACCTGAAGATGTTTGGCAAAGCCTTGCCCGGCTCCACACAGGTCCCGGTAAATATCGAGGCCCAGACGCAAGTCAAAGCAGACTCTGCCGGCAAATATGAACTGGCTATCGACACCACGGGCATACCGGCGGGAGATTATCGTATACAAGGAGCGGGGGACGCAAAGACCATTCGTCTGGGGGGCGGCTCTGCATCTGTTTCGTCATCAATCGATAGCAATGAATTGACTGGAAGTGATGCTTCATCGGAAAAGCTGGCGACGAAGCCTGTTGAGATCAATCGCGAGACCGTCGAATGGTATGCCGGCCAGATTGGTCTTGAGATAAACAACGCCAGCCAGTACGATGAAGCAGAGAAGCAGCTTAAGAAAAGGCTCTTTGGAGGCTATTGGAAGATTATTAGCAGGGGCGAGCCTCTTACCGAGGAGGCAGGCGACTGCCCAGAAAAGTATTGCCTGGTGAGAGGCGCTGATGCCTGCGACGTCTGCCGAGAGAAAGACATAATATTAAAAGGTGGCCAGCCCTCCCAGCAATCGAGCCGAAGCGAGACCGGCCTTCCGGCGCTATCCGCCAACCAGAGTTCATCACAGTCAGAAAAGTCCGAGCCAGGTAGCGGCTTTTTGAGCACGGTCGCAAATTGGATTAGGGGACTACTGGGCACGCTACTCCTGAGGCTGTGAAAGATATAGATAAGATGATGAAGATCCCGTCCGACCTGTTGGCAGCAGTAATTGTAGCCATAGCCACGCTGCTCTTTACCTTGACGCCTCTATCCATTCTTCCGGTGCGTATACCCCTGGGCCTGGTTATGGTGCTATTCGTGCCGGGTTACACCCTCATCGCCGCCCTTTTTCCCAAAAAGGCGGACCTGGAAGGAATCGAGAGGACGGCTCTCTCCTTCGGGCTCTCCATTGCCGTGGTGCCGCTCATTGGCCTTGCCCTCAACTACACACCCTGGGGAATCAGGCTGACTCCGGTGGTCGTCTCCCTGGCCATATTCACCATAGCCATGGCGGCGGCGGCCTACTGGCGGCGCATGCATCTTCCCGCAGAGGAGAGGTTTTCCATCCAATTTCGCGAGACTGTTACCTCCTGGAAGACGGAAATTCTGGCAGACGAAAAGAGTCGGCTGGATAAAGCCCTGACGGTAATATTAATAATAACCATATTTTTATCCATTGCCGCCCTGGTTTATGTGATAGTGACCCCCAAGCAGGGGGAGAAGTTCACGGAGTTTTATATCCTGGGGCCGGGCGGCAAAGCCTACGACTATCCGACAAGCGTTCTGGCGGGAAATAGCAGCACTGTGATTGTGGGCGTGGTAAATCACGAATATGCGCTGGTGAACTATTCTATGAGCATTTCCCTGAACAACACGCCGGTGAATAATACCACACTTAGAGACAATTTTAGGGACGATTTTCTCTTCATCTATCCAATACTGAGCATGAATCTGACCCTTGCTCACAACGAGACCTGGGAAAAGCCCGTATCTTACGTTCTCAATCATACCGGCGACCTGCAAAAGCTGGAGTTTTTGCTCTATAAGGAAGGAAACTTCACCAGCTCTTACCGGGATCTGCACCTCTGGGTTAATGTATCCCAAAATGGATTGAATCCGTCAGAAGATGCAGTGTACCTGGCCAGGGCCAATTTTGCCGGTCGAAAATAAACAGTAAAATGCAGGGAGCGGCTACCTTTCTTCAGGCTCTGACTTTGGCTTGCTGATTTCTTCTTCCTTCTTCTTCTTTTTAACCTCATCCACATCATTGCGAAACTGCATGTAGTCCTCGAAGCACCCCATGACCGATCGTCTCTCCTGTCCTATGGCCTTTGTTCGCGGCTATTATTTATATCAGGTTCTCAAATCCAATGAATTCGAGAACAAAAATGCCTGCAATCCAGGAGAGATGGGATGAATGAGCAGATAAGTAAGGCGGCGGCGAAGGCCTCTCAAGATGAGGTCTTCCAGGCCCTGGCTTACGCCGCATTAAAGGCCCGGGCGGCCAGAATTGCCCCCAACCAGATCATCCGGATCAGAGAGTTCGATCTGATGGTGGCCGAGGATGAAAACGGGAACGGTCTGGTGGTGCAGATCATACTGCCCCTGGTGCAGATGGAAGGACTGGCCCTGGCCAGGGACTGCGAGCTGGGCGGCTCCGCCGCCAGCGGGGGCGATCACGAGCGGCGGGAATGGCTGGCAGCTTTCTGGGAGGAGCTGGCCCGGTATTTGGCCAAATGGCAGGACATCAAAATGCGACGCGGGCCAGGGGAGAATGTGACCTTCGAGAAGGCGGTGAGCAGGTGACGCAGGGAGATGCGAAAAGTCTATGATCCATGCAGTGTAAGACCTGAATCTGAGATACCAATCGGCGTTGCATCGTCAAAGAGGTGAAATCAATTAGCCTCATCGATGAAATCAAAAAAAATGTTTACGAACGCAACTATCGGCTGACTTTTCACGCACGCGCCAGGATGTTTGAAAGGCGCATCTCCAACAGAGACCTGGTAGACTTAATAATCAATGGAGAGATAATAGAGGAATATCCGGACAAGGAGCCGTGTCCAGCAGTTCTCATGCTGGGGTTCGTGTCCGGCCGTCAGTGTCATGCAGTTGTGGCCTGCTGCCAGGACCACTTGCGGATCATCACAGTATATTGGCCTGATGAAGAGAGATGGATAAATTACTGCCTGAGGAAAAGAGAATGATTCCAGATACTTGTGGTTGCTGCAAGGGCAAGCTGCACGAAGGCAAAAAGGAATTTGTTGTTAAAGTAAAGAACGAAGTAGTAGTCATCAGAGACGTTCCTGCTTTTGTGTGTGATTGCTGCGATGAGGCGTATATCACTCCTGAAATCTCCGAAAAGATAGATGAGGTTATGGAGGAATTTTTCGCGGGAAAGCTCCTGGCAAAGCCTCTAGCTGCAGGAGAAGTGGCGTTAAGAGCATAAGCCTGGTTGAGGAAATGAAACGAATTCTAATAGCGATGCCTACAAATAAGGAGGATTCAGCATTTCCCGCCGAAGGATGATGGGTTACATCGATGCTCAAGGGAGCGTTTCTGAAAAGGAGGCGGCATGATGCAGCCCCACATTCCGGAGATCTTACATTCTCAATATTCAATCCGGGCAGTGGATGCTATATTCACTCGGCCTATATTTCAAGTCAAACGATTTTGCGAAGATATCCAGGATTCTGGAAAAAACTGCCTCCAGAATAGTACAAGAGCTCAGTGAACGAGGTCTCCTGACTGTGCTGCGTGAAGGACGAGGGCAAATTTCCGCAATATACATGATCGCCGTGATCGACATCTTTGATAAGGGTGGGTAGTTTGGGGATTATTTAGCTAGAATTTGATTTGTGTCGCATAGATGGTTAGTCTGTGCAAAACAAAGAGATCTTCATCTCATACACTCGACACAAATCATTGTTTCGTGATCTGCGAGAGGGACGGGCGAGAATTGCTGCCTGGAGTGAATTTGTGCGTCATCCGTGTCGCACAAATTGGTTTGTGCGACATATTTGGCAAAATATGACGCGCAAATGAAAAGCAAAATCGAATCCGCGGAATTACAATGAAGAGCTCGGACTCCATAAGGGTGCTAAAAATAGTAATAGGTTACGAGTTTTTATTTCCGGCAGGCCAGACCGCAGTGGTTCAGGAAACGATGGCCCTGTGGTGATCTATTTGCAAAATAGGGGCCGGGACCGGGATTCGAACCCAGCTCGAGGGATCCACAGCCCCTCAGGATAACCACTACCCTATCCCGGCACGCCAGAAGTGCAGTCTACTGCGAGGAGATAAAACTTTCCCCGGAGTAGGCTCGCCCTGTGACATCCACCACCAGAGAGACAAGATCTTCCAGGCGGTTGATGTAGTAGACGCGGCCCAGGCTGGCCAGAGCTTCTTCCACGTGCCTATCTTTGTAGGCTTGGTCGATGCAGAAGAGCACGAAATTTCCCGTCTCTGAGGCCTTTTTGATATCATTCAGATCGGGCACATCCGCGCCGGCTGCGGCCAATGCGCCGGTCTCCCTCCCTCTCTTGTAGGTGGAGACGCCCGGGATTAGCCGGGGGGCGAGGCTTTTGGAGTAGGCATAGTCCAGCTCGCTACACGGATCGGTCAACCTCCATTTGACTGGTGCGGAAGGATAACTCTCGGGGCGAGAGCGGGGCATTTCCCTAATCTCAATGCAGTAGCTTTGATCGCGATACCAGCGCCGGAGGTCCCCCTTCTGGCCCAGAACGGCCAGCACCTCTTCGTACTGGCGAAGGTCGAGGCCCGCGGCATAATTCAGGGGCGCGTTATTCGCGTTGCCGTTTAAGATCTCCAGGCATCTGATCTGACCGCGCCCCAGGATGCCGGGCAGAAACGGCTCCAGGATCTTTGCCATCTGGCGGCACTGCCTCTTTTAGGGGGTAGGTGGCAGAAAATTCCGGATTCATAGCTGATCTTTCTCTTATCCGTAATGCAAGTTTTGGCAATGAAGTGGGAAGCCATGCCCAACAGGGCGAGGTAGTTCACAACACGCGAATAAAGAGGAACAGCAAAAGCCAATGATGTAGGAGGGAATAAAATGCTTGACTTTTGCCAATATTAGTTACGACGCCTGACGAATATAAGCTTTTCGCCTTAGGCGATCAACGTGGTTAATAATGGGAGGGAGCAAAAGTCGATTCCTTGGGAGGGATTGTGATCTTTCGACCTTTGCTTAAGATCCTAACGACATTAAACGAATATAAGATTATCGGTCTGAAAAAGCCTTTCTTGTATCTTGCTAGAAGGAGGGATGGCAAAAGTCCACTTTGTAGGAGGGATTGATGGTCATCGACTTTTGCCTTAAACCAACTCCGACATATGACGTTATAAGCCTTTTGGTGGCGCTCCAAAAGCTCTCGAATCAGGCAAAAGAGTCAATACATTTGCCGTAGAGATAATCATTTATGATCTACACGATTACCCTCAATCCGGCGCTGGACCGCACCCTCTGGATCCAGAAGGTACGCGACGATGTATCCAATCGCATCTTAGAAGAGAAGAGCTTCGCAGGAGGCAAAAGCGTTGATGTCTCTAAAGTGCTCAAGAACCTGGGAGTGGACAACATCGCTTTAGGATTCGTGGGAGGCTTCGCCGGCCGGGAGCTGGAGGGTAGATTGCTCAACGAGGGCATTCAGACGGATTTCGTTCATGTCTCAGGTGAGACGCGCACCAACATCATCATCCACGAGAAGGAGACGGGAAAACAACTGGCCTTCAATGCTCGCGGCCCGGAGATAAAGGCGTCCGAGCTTATGGAGTTCGTGGAGCTGCTGGAAAGGCTGCCTTGCAGCGATCTGGTGGCCATTGGGGGCAGCCTTCCCCTGGGCGTCACCCCTGAGATTTACAAAAAGATCATAACAATAGTAAAGAGGTGCCAGTCCACCGTGGTGCTGGATGTGGATGGCGTTGCCCTTCGCGCCGGAATTTTGGCCCGACCTGATGTCATCAAACCCAATATTCATGAGCTGTCCGAGCTGGTGGGCCGGGAACTCAAGGGGCTGGATGAGATTTGCGCTGCCGCCCGAGAGATCAACCGGCAGGGCGTAAGAATCGTTCTCGTATCCATGGGGGGAAAAGGCATCCTGCTGGTCTCGGAAGGTCATGAGTATCTGGCCGTGCCGCCCAATGTGGATGTGCAGAGCACCATTGGAGCGGGAGACTCCTCTGTGGCAGGCTTCATAAGCGGCCTGATGAAGAGCAAGAGTCTGAAAGAGTGCCTGGTCTATGCCGCCGCAGCCGGGACGGCTACAACTCTGCATCAGGGTACGGCCCTGGCCCAAAAGGAAGATTTTGAGCGGTTGGTGCCACAGGTGAAGCTGACCGTACTCTCCGAGAGGGCATAAGGGTGCGTGAAAATGGCAGTTAATATCATAGTTCCTCTGGATGTGCCGGAAGAATGCCGCTCCAAATACAGGGATAACTATCTCCAGATCACCAAAGGCAGCGGGCGGTTGATGCTCTTTGCCGGAGATCAGAAAGCAGAGCATCTCAATGACGATTTTTTCGGGCCGGGTATCGATGCAGAGGATAATGATCCCGAGCATCTCTTCCGCATCGCGGCTACAGCTAATGTCGGCGTCTTTGCCGCTCAACTCGGCCTCATGGCTCGCTTTGGCATGGACTATTCCAGTGTTCCGTATCTGGTCAAGCTCAACTCTAAGACCAATCTGGTGAAGATGGCCCAGAGAGAGCCCTCCAGTCCGCAGTGGATCGATATTTCCCAGGTTGTCGATTTTAAGGAGAGCAGCGGCCTTTCTATCCTGGGCGTGGGCTATACCATCTACTTGGGAAGTGAGCATGAAGGATCAATGCTTCGCGAGGCGGCACAACTGGTCTTCCAGGCCCATCAGGCGGGAATGGTGACGGTTCTCTGGATCTACCCCCGTGGCAAAGCAGTAAAGGACGAGAAAGATCCCCACATCATCGCCGGAGCGGCCGGCGTGGCGGCCACATTGGGCTCTGACTTTGTCAAGGTCAACTATCCCGAGAAAGCAGGCATGGATTCAGCTTTGATCTTTCAGGAGGCCGTGCTGGCGGCGGGTCGTACCAGGGTGGTCTGCGCCGGAGGGGAGAGCACCGATGCGCGAGTATTTTTGCAGAGGCTTCATGACCAGATCCACATCAGCGGCGCGTCAGGAAATGCCACGGGCCGAAACATCCACCAGAGGCCACTGGCAGAAGCAGTGCGTCTGTGCAACGCCATTTACGCTATAACCGTGGAGAATGCCGGCGTGGATGAGGCCTACAAGATCTATCTGGGAGACTAGTACAGCAGGTTCCGGTTTCACGCGAAGGCGCGAAGCCGCGAAGATTTTCTGCCTCGTTGCACTAGAATCCGATATCTTGAATCAGTGTGAGCAATGCAGGAAGACTTAGTTAGGGGATAACGAAAAAATGGCGAAACTGGTATTGCTGCGGCACGGCCAGAGCCTCTTCAACCTGGAAGGCAGGTTCACAGGCTGGTTGGATATTGATCTGTCCGAGATGGGCAGAGCGGAGGCCGGGGAGGCCGGCTGGCTCATGAAGAGTTCCGGCCTTTCCTTTGACATCGCCTTTACCTCGGTCTTGAAGCGCGCCATCAGGACGCTGTGGATTGTGCTGGATGAAATGGATCTGATGTGGATTCCGGCTCTGCCTTGCTGGCGGCTCAATGAGCGCTTTTATGGAGAGCTGCAGGGCAAGAGCAAGCAGGAGACGGAGGAGCGGTATGGGGTGGCGCAGGTGCAGAGCTGGAGGAGAAGCTTTTCGGAGAGGCCGCCCGCTGTTGCCCTCGATGACGATCGCTATCCTGGCAGGGATGATCGTTACAGGGATGTGCAGGAGAGCCTGCTACCCAAAACCGAGTCCCTGCAAGATACGCAGGAGCGAGTGTTGCCCTTCTGGCGGGCCCTGATTGCCCCGGAGCTGGAGAAGGGCAAGAACGTGCTGGTGGTCTCGCATGGAAATACCATTCGCGCCCTGGTCAAGCATCTGGAAAACATCTCTGATCAGGAGATCGAGGGGGTGGAGATTGCCACGGGGAAGCCCCTGGTCTACGAGCTGGATGATCAGATGCGCATCGTTTGCCGCCGCTATCTGGGAAGCCTGCAAACTGGCGGAAAAAAAGAAGAATAAGAACGGCCAAACGTGGTTTTTCGGAGATTTTGGCGATAACCAAACTACGACCACGGAATTAAACCACAGAGAACGAACGCAGAGGAAATTTTTAAGGGGTGTTGGGGAATGGCTTATGCGGTAGAGATCATATCCATGGAGCAGAAAGAAAAGTTAGTTGAGCAATACGGCAATCACGTGCTCTACGAGATCAAGTCTGAGATTTACGGATGCTGCATCAAGCTTCTCACGGGCAGCCCTTCTGTCAAGAATGCCTGGGAAGAGAGCTTCTATTTTGCCTCCCAGAACATTCGCTCCCACGGGCGGCTTTATGTTCTGGTGGACAAATCGATCCGGGAGAACCAGGTTTACTACGATCCCCATTCCAAGAGCTGCTTTTTGTTCAATATGGACTACTACGGATGGATAAAGTCCCTGGCGCTCTCCGTGGCCGGAGACATTCTGGAGGACAATCACGGCATCTACTCCGTGCACGGTGCCTGTCTGGATATACGGGGCCAGGGGGTCTGCATTTTAGGTGGATCGGGGGCGGGCAAGACCACCCACACCTATGGGCTGCTGAGAAGCCCTAAAGCACGCGTGGTCTCCGACGACTGGTTCTTTGCCCGAATTTTTGGGGAAGAGATCTTAGCCTACGGATCGGAGAAGAACTTCTACATTCGCGCCGATCTGGCCGATATCTGGAAGGAGTTTTCCGGGCTGGTGGATAAAGCCGTCTTCGACGAAAAAGGCCGCGCGGTGGTGGATCTACGCTGGGTAATCGGCAAAGGCCGCATCCTGCCACTGACCACGCTGGAGAATGTGATCCTGCTGAGGCGCGATCCCAGTCAGGAGGAGACGGTGCGGGAGCTTAACGGCCAGGAGGCGCTGGCCATACTGGAGGCAAACGGCTACTACAATCCTCATTTGCTGGTGAAAAGCGACTTCAAGATGCACCTCCGAAGTCACTTCTTCCAGGCGCTCTTCGCCCGAGCAAAGGTGCACGCCGTCAACACCAAGGGGACGCCGGAGGAGAGCCAGAGGGCGATTCGGGAGATTTTGGGGGGCGAGTAAGCCGAAGCATTTCATTTCCAGCATCATCAGAATCACAGTTAGTCAAAGTAAAGGGAAAACTAGATAATCCTTAGAGAAAATAAGGGATACAGTAATTAAATTGCTAATTATGGGGAATATGTAAGATGGCTGCATGTGCGACTACGCTAAATGATACAGAAAGCCGGACTATTATCCCTTTATATAATGAAACTGCACCATATCCGGATTCAATTGCTCTGAGCGAGAGTCGCTTCGAAGAGAGCCATCGTGAGAGAGTTATTTCTGCACTGGAGAAGAAGGGATTCTACTGGCGTGCTGTAGACAGCATAGCAAGAGAGACCGGCTTACAGGAAATCCAAATAAAATCCATAATAAAAAGCCTTATAAAAGAGGGAATTGTAATCAGAGCACCAAGAACGGATGCACATGGGCGCATATTATACACCACGAGAAAACATTACCGGGAGACGCGGGGATTTTTAACCAAGCTGGTTTCGGCACTTGCCAATCAAATCGTATGATCCCATTAGACAATTTATATAATTTGGAAACGTTAATACTATTAGCGATAGCCTCAATGGGTGCCATTTTTGCCAATTTAATTCGGTATATGGTAGCCAGATCCCGTCCTGAAGAAACGCGCCCTGACTTTGATAAATTCTATTGGGAATGGTTTTTCTTTATTTTTCCGCTGATAAGCATCTTTCTAATTATATGTTATCTTCTGGAAGGAACACAAATTACGCCCTTTTTGGCGCTGCACATCGGTGTTACGGCCCCTCTGACAATCAGTGCATTGGCTGGAATAACACCTGCGCCCTATGAAGAATGATGATGCCCATATCTGGATTTCTTTCGCCCCGCACCGCATAGCTTTAGATACTTTGTCTTCTTACCACCTCTCTGATAATGCCCGCCGATCCTGTTGCCAAATGGGCGGAGTTCCTCCGCTCCCGTTACTGGGATGAGCTGCTGAAGCTGGCCGACTCCTACCCCGACGAGCGCAGCCTGAAGATTCGCTTCTCAGACATTGACAAGTTCGATTCCGAATTCGCCGAGGAGCTGCTGGAAAACCCGGAGCAGATCCTGGAAGCGGCCCACGCTGCCCTCCTGGAGCTGGACCTGCCCATGGATGTTTACATGGACCGGGCCCATGTGCGTATCGCCGAGCTGCCCCGTCATTTCAAGACCCGCGAGCTAAGAAGCGATCACATCGGCAAATTGCTGGCCATCGACGGGCTGGTGCGCACCGCCACCGAGGTCCGGCCCAAGATCATCTCTGCCGCTTTCCAGTGCCAGAGGTGCGGCTTTACCTTCTTCAAGGAGCAGACTGGCAACAAATTCGAGGACCAGAGCCTCAAGTGCATGAACCAGGCCTGTGACCGGGGCGGGCCCTTCAAGCTCTTGCTGGCCCAGTCCAAGTTCGTGGATGCCCAGAAGATCAGGGTGCAGGAGTCCCCTGAGGACCTGCGGGGTGGAGCGCAGCCGCAGACGCTCGACGTCGAGCTGGAGGACGACCTGGCCGGCAGGATCTTTCCCGGCGACCGCGTTATCGTCAACGGCATACTCCGGTCCTATCAGCGCTCTTCTCCTCAGCAGGGCAAGAGCACCTACTTCGACCTCGTTCACAAAGGCATCAGTGTGGAGATGACGGAGCAGGAGTTCGAGGATATTGAGATCGATCCCGAGGAGGAGAGGCAGATCATGGAGATGTCTTGTGATCCGGAGATCTACGAAAAGATCCGGGGATCCATCGCTCCCTCCATCTACGGCTACGACGATGTGAAAGAGGCGTTAGCGCTGCAGTTGGTCTCGGGCTTCGAAAAGCACCTGCCGGACGGAGCGCGCATCCGCGGCGACATCCACATCCTGCTGGTGGGCGATCCTGGGATAGCCAAATCTCAGCTTTTGCGTTACATGATCAAGATCTCGCCTCGCGGCATCTACACCTCGGGCAAGAGCTCCACCTCCGCCGGCCTGACAGCCACTGCGGTCAAGGATGAGTTGGGCGACGGCCGATGGACCATCGAGGCCGGAGCACTGGTTCTGGCGGACAAGGGCATCGCCGCCATAGACGAGATGGACAAGATGGACAACGAGGACAAGAGCGCACTGCACGAGGCCATGGAGCAGCAGAGCTATCATCCTCTAACAGAGATCCAGTTGGCCGACGGGCGAAAGGTGCAGATCGGCGAGTTTGTAGACCGGATGATGATGGACCGGCCTTTAGAGATAATTCCCGGAAAGGACTGCGAGATACTGCCGCTCCATGAGGATGTTAAAATAAAAAGCACCGACATGAGTCGCATCTTCGATCTGCCGGTTGATAGAGTAAGCAGGCACCGGGCTCCAGACCATTTCATTGCCATCGCCTTCTCCAATGGCAAAGAGATCTTGGTTACTCCGGAACACCCCGTTTATGTCGCTAAAGATGGGATCGCTTGCATCCCTGCCTGCCAGATAAAAGCAGGAGATATTGCCCCTGCATCGAAATCGAGTGAGATCGGATATCTGAAAATCATTGATGTTAAAGTCGTCCCTAACCAGGGCGAGCACTTCACCGATTATGTTTATGATGTAACCGTCGAGCCCACCCATACCTTCATCTCGCAAGGCATTGTTCTGCACAACACCATCAGCGTCGCCAAGGCCGGTGTCATGGCCACTCTCAAGTCGCGCTGCTCACTGCTCGCCGCCGCCAATCCCAAGCTGGGTCGTTTCGACAAGTTCGAGCCCATCGCCCCCCAGATCAACCTCACTCCTGCACTCATGTCCCGTTTCGATCTGATCTTCGTTTTGACCGACGATCCGGACACCAAGAGGGATTCGGCCATCGCTCAACACATCCTGAAGAGCAACTATGCGGGTGAGCTGGCCACCCAAGCCGCCTGGAACCCTGATATATCTCAAGAGGACATCGACAATGCCCTGATGGTGATAATGCCGGTCATTGATCCGGAGATGCTGCGAAAGTATGTGGCCTATGCCCGAAAGAACATATTCCCAACCTTAAGTGATGGGGCCAAAGATTACTTCCTCAAGTACTACGTCGGTCTGCGCAGCCAGGGCCAGGACTCCAACAAGCCTGTGCCCGTCACCGCCCGGCAACTGGAGGCGCTCATACGCCTGGGTGAGGCCAGCGCTCGCCTTCGCCTCTCCGATAAAGTCACCCTGGATGATGCCAAGCGGGTAGTCAAGATCCTGGAAGCATGCCTGAGAAAAGTGGGCGTCGATCCGGAGACGGGCTTTTTGGATGCGGACATCATTGCTTCAGGCACCACCAAGAGCAGCAGAGATAGAACTAAATCGGTGATCGACATCATAAGGGATGTGAGCCGTGAGCAACAGGGCCCGGCCCCCAGGGACGCCGTCCTGGACCGAGCCGTGGAGCTTGGCATAGAAAGAGCTAAAGCGGAAGAGATCATAGACCGCATGAGAAGAGATGGGGATGTATTTGAGCCTAGGCCGGGAATGCTCAAGCTGCCTTAAATACCAGCAAAGGAATGATTGTGGTATCTCATAGAGCCGGAAACTAAAACGGCAAATTAGAGCCAATAAACTAATTCATCATGATTGCCATGTCCGATATGCCTGAAGAGACGGAAAGGAAAGAGATGTATTTGAAAAGCCACCAACATGGAGCACATACCCTTATTGCAGTCTGTGACTGCGATATCATGGGAAAGAAGTTCGCCGAAGGCCATCTTAAGATAGATGTCAGCCCCGATTTTTTCGGAGGCGAAAAAGCCTCTTGCTCCGAGGTTGAGGCGGCACTCGCTGCGGCAACAATGGCCAACTTCGTAGGCTGCAAAACCGTTGAGCATGCCATCTCCCTGGGCTACGTGGAGAGAGACTGTGTCCTCTCCATCAATGGAGTTCTTTACGCTCAGATGGTGAGAATGTGATGCAAGCCATCTGTCACCGGTGCGGCCTGCCAACTGATGAAGGGCTCTGCCGACAATGCACCCTGGAAAAAGCAAAGATGGTTATCTGTCCCGACCAGGTCGAGGTGGTCATCTGTTCCGTTTGCGGCGCCCGGCAGGCGAAAGCCAGGTGGCAGCTTCCAGACAGCCGCTCTGTGGAGGAGCAGGCCCATCAAGCGGCAATAGATGCACTTTGCCTTCATAAAGAGCTGGCTGAGCCGCAGATTGAGCTTGACCTCCGAAAAGTTGGAGCCACCCGATATCTGGCAAAAATCAATATCAACGGCAGTTTCAGGGGCCAGAGCATAAGTGAGCAATGCGAAATTCCTGTCCGCATTAAACTGATGGCCTGCGATCGCTGTAGCCGCATGGCCGGCAAGTACTTCCAGTCCACCGTCCAGCTACGCGGAAATACCGTCCGATCCATGACACCTAGAGAGATTGAAGAGGGCAAGAAGACCGCCCAGGATATGGCAGACTCCGGTTATCACGGGGGAGACCATCTATCCTTTATCCAGGAGATGAAGGAGGTCAAAGGCGGCTTGGATATCATCCTGGGCTCAACGCAGTTGGGCAGACGCATGGCCCGTGCATTTGTCGAGCGTTTTGGCGGCAGGCTCCTGGAAACTGCCAAGCTGGTAGGCAAAAAGGACAGCCGCAATGTGTACCGCTCTACCCTGTTGATCAGGTTCCCAAGACTTAAGCGAGGTGACATTGTATCTTTCCGGGGATCGTTCTTCTCTGTGGCCGGCTTTGACGGCAAGGCGACGCTCATCTCCTCCCTTCGAGAGCGCCGCAGGTCTTCCATGAACGAGGAGGACTCAGAGACGGTAGCGATTTTGGGGAATACTGCCGATGCGCTAGCAGCGACTGTGATATCCAAAGATGATGACGTTCTGGAGATCATGGATCCGGAGACTTACAGGACAGCTTTCGCGGCTCGTCCCAGAGATTTACAGGTTGAGCCCGGAGAAGAGGTAAAGGTAGTAAGAACAGCGGATGGATTTATAGTATTGTAGTAACTTTTATCTATCGGGATTAAGTTTGCAGACCCTATATCCACCACAAGGTTCTTAAACTAGTTTCGTACAATTTTAAGTGGTAGAAGCACGCATTTGAGCAACAAATCACATGATAATTAAGCCCTGAGTTGAACTTTGGGCGATGATATGCCAGCTAAGTGGGGATAAAATGGCTCATGTGTGGGCATTTCTATCAGATGCTCCATGATATTGGTAAATGGACACTGAAATAGTTAGATGAACCTCATATTCACCATCATTCACTGCTTACTGCCTGCCTGTAATACGGCATGGCTACAATTGCGACAATGGGTCGCGAATTGGCCTCTGTAGGCCGCAGATAGCTTTGGCTCTTTGGGTTTGAGTGTGAATTTTATCTATCTATTTTAAAATAAGAGGTGTCTTATATGCAAAATGTTGATACAACTAAATATGTTATTTATGCGGATATAACGGCGGAGGGGATAGTGGAGCGGCCGGATGTGGTCGGCGCTATCTTCGGCCAGACCGAGGGCCTTCTGGGAAGCGACCTTGATCTAAGGGATCTCCAAAAAACGGGAAGGTTAGGCAGGATCGACGTCCAGATTACATCCAGCGGCGGAAAGTCCAGCGGCACCATTTCGATTCCTTCCAGCTTTGATAAGGTCGAGACGGCCATATTGGCTGCCGCCCTGGAGACCATAGACCGAGTGGGACCCTGCATCGCTCGCATCGCTGTAAATCGCATCGAAGATGTGCGCGCCGCCAAGAGGAGATATGTCATAGAACGGGCCAAGCGCATCCTGGTGGAGATGTTCGACGAGAACATCCTGGAGACGGAAGAGATCACCGAGGAGATAAAGCAGTCCGTTCGCGTGGAGGAGATAATTCACCTGGGCAAAGACAACTTGCCTGCCGGTCCCAATGTACTGGACTCCGATGCCATTCTTGTGGTTGAGGGTCGAGCGGATGTGCTTAATCTGCTCAAGTATGGCATCAAGAACGCCGTGGCTGTGGGCGGAACCAATGTGCCGCCAACTATCGCCGATCTGTGCGCCAAGAAGGTGGTTACCGCCTTCACTGATGGCGACCGGGGCGGAGAGCTGATCATTAAAGAGCTTCTTCAGGTAGCAGACATCGACTTTGTGGCCAGGGCTCCGGAGGGAAAGAGCGTAGAGGACATGACCCAAAAAGAGATTGTCCGGGCGCTGCGCCAGAAGATCCCTGTGGAGCAGGTGCTGGATCAATATAAGATCAAAAACCAACCAAAGAAAAGGCGTGAGATCACCACCAAGAGAAAGAGCCTCATCCGCGAGAAGCCCTTCTGCGTGCGAAACACGGCGGAGAGGGCCGAGGCTATAGCGCCGCGTCGGGTGGTGCCTCGCGAAGTCGTGCCTAAATTTGTCCCGGCACCAGTCCCCGTAATAGAAGAAGTAATTGTTGCGGCTTGTGAACCTGTTCCTGAGCCCGAGCCACAGAGAGAATGGTTCCGACAGCATGTAGATGAACTGGATGGAACTCTTTGTGCCAGGATAATGGATCGAAATCAAAATGTCCTTCGGGAGGTAGCAGTAAGAGATCTGGCCAGAGAGCTGAAGGAGACAAATGGGGACGTGAACGGCGTGATCTTCGATGGCGTCGTAACCCAGCGCATCTTAGACATAGCTGCGGATAAGGGCCTGGAATATCTCATCGGCGCCAAGATGGGAAATATTGCCAAGAGCCCGTCCTGCGTTAAGGTTCTAACCAAAGAGGCGTAGCATTCTCGCCTCTTTTCCTTCACCTTTTTAGCACATTTTTGTAAGTGAGGTTACATCTGATGGAGTTCAAGCAATGCATTGTGATTAGAGAGGATCTGAAGCTTTCGGCGGGAAAATTGGCAGTGCAGGTGGCCCATGCTGCCGTTATGGCTGTGGAAAGAGCTGAAAAAATGGACAGATCCACGGTCTCGGAATGGAAGGCCGAGGGCCAAAAAAAGGTTGTTCTGAAGGTTCCGGGGGTGCCCGACCTTTTCCGATTGCGAGAGGACGCAGAGAGGGCGGGGATAGCCTGTGCCATTGTTGCCGATGCCGGGCTGACCGAGATTCCTGCCGGTACCATAACGGCACTGGGCCTGGGTCCTGCTCGCGGAAAGTTGATGGACAAAGTGACGAGCAAGCTCAAGCTTGTCTGATGCGCATGATGACATTTTTGATCTTCAGAGGCGTGAATGATTTCGGCAAGTGATTGGGACCGTGCCTTGGGCATGGATTATTACATCACAGACAGCCCTGGCTGCGGGGGCGTCATTAAGAGTTGTGCTGAGGACTTCCAAGTTTCTGAGGTATTCGAAGAGCTGGGCTACGAAGGCGGAAGGTATCTGGTCTTAGATGTGGAGAAGACCAACTGGGATATGCATCACCTCATCCGGGAGATGGCCAGAAAGCTTCGTATCAGCCAGAAGAGATTCGGCTGGGCCGGCACCAAAGACAAAAGGGCGGTAACAAGCCAGCGCATCAGCATCATGAACCTGGATGAATCGGAGCTCACAAAGATTAACTTGCCTGATCTGAAAATAAAGGTGCTCGGCAGGACAAACCGGGCCGTGGGCCTGGGAGATCTACTGGGCAATAGTTTTCGCATCACGATTAGAGAGCTAGGTTGCCCTGATCCTGCCGCCCGAATGACTGGCATCACCGAGGAGATAGAGAAGCAAAGGGGCGTTCCCAACTACTTCGGCGTGCAGAGGTTCGGGGACATCAGGCCAGTCACCCATAAAGTAGGCGAGGCTCTGGCAAGAGGCAATATCGAAGAAGCGGTCTTTATCTATCTGGCTCTGCCTTTTCCCGGCGAGCCGGATCGGACGAGGGAGGCCCGAGAAAAGCTCTGGATCAATCGAGACATTCCTGCCGCCCTAAGGGAGTATCCTGAGTACCTGCATTACGAGGTGGCCATGCTAAACTTTTTGGTAGAGCACCCCGGCGATTATGCTCACTCTTTTGATGTTCTTTCCGTCAATTTAAAGCGACTCTTTGTACATGCTTACCAGTCCTATCTCTTCAATCGGATTCTCAGTTGCCGTCTGGCTTCTGCCATGCCGCTGCATAGGGCAGTGGTGGGCGATGTAGTCTGCTTTGCCAAAGACGGCATGCCTGATATGGATAAAGTGCAGAAAGTAACCACTGAAAACCTGGAGGCCATAGACCGGCTGGCCGGGAGGGGCAGAGCATTTCTCACTCTTCCTCTTATCGGATTTGAGACAATTTTGGCGGAAGGCGCACAGGGTGAAATCGAGAGGGCTATCCTCAGGGCAGAAGGCATTTCACCTGAGAATTTTAATATTCCGGAAAATTTGGAGCTGGGCTCAAGAGGCACAAGGCGCGCTGCCCAATGCCCTGTCAAACCGCAAATCACTGTAGAGGAAAACCGAGCAAAGCTGCAGTTCGTTCTGCCCAAAGGAAGCTATGCCACAGTAGTATTGAGAGAGTATATGAAGAGGAATGTGCCTTGCAACTAGAATTAGATGATCCATACGTTGTGGTCTACAAGCAGATCCATGCCGTGGTTGATGATGAAGGCAGCCGGGTAGAGCTCATGGAACGCTCCCGTTGCTACGGTGGATCAGCCTGGGCCAGATACCATTACTCTAAGGGACCCTTGGTGAAAAGCTCTCGCAATTTGGGCGAATGGTTCCGCTATATGATAACACCTGGCAAGGTCGATTTGGATCTTGTCTCCTCCAAGAGATCGGCGGGCATCGAGTCGGTAATAGTCAACAGCAAGGAGGTGGAGGTGACTTATTCCGGTCTAGGCGGGGGCGGCGTGGGCGCTACCCTCTCCCGTGCAAAGGCAGAGGACGTCTTGCGCTATGATGTAACGGAGTGCGGCGGAGGGCGCGTCGCTCGCGGCACCATTGTTTTACCCAGAAGAGAGAGGCTGATCATTGGAGTTGATGATACTGATTCCAAGACAGAGGGAGCGACATGGTCCCTTATTCACAACATCTCTCAGAAAGTTGATCGACCTATGGCGCGCTATATCTCTCACTCCCTGGTACAGCTCTTTCCCGTGCCGACAAAGACCCAGAACTGCGTCTCCACGGCAGTGGAGTTCGCCTGCCTCCCTGGCCAAGCAGAAGCCATGCTCTCTGATTTCAAAGCACTGCTCAGGAAGTACTCCGTCTCCGAGCAGACGGGCATGGCCGTCTTCCGGGACTTTGACCCCATCTCTCTTCTGGCCTTTGGCCATAGGTGCAAGAAAGAGAGGGTGCAGTACGAGGATGCTCTGGAAGCGGCACGGGAGAATGGAGTTCAGATCATGATGGACGGCCAGGGATTGATTGGCGCCGTGGCGGCATTGCCCTTCTGTGCTCGGCCGGATGAGTCCATTGTGCCGGCAATTCCATGAAATCAATGAGTGGCCTGAAGGCTGCGGTCCAGGCGGCCCAGGATGCAGGAGTCGAGATTCGAACTTATGTTCCAGGCTATCCCATAACTGATCTGGCAGCTGCGCTCGGGGCCGAGATCTCGGTTAATGAAAAGGTGGCCCTGGAAATCGCTCTGGGGGCGTCAGCTACGGGCCGACGCGCCCTGGTCATCGTCAAGCAGGTGGGCATGAATCTTCTGGCCGATCCACTGGTCATCTCGGCCACGCACACCATCGGCTCGGGGCTGGTGATCATCGCCGGAGATGATCTGGGCCCGAGATTCTCACAGGCGGAGATGGATAGCAGATTCTATGGGCCGCTGGCTGAGATTCCGATGCTCGATCCTTGCCGCCCGGCCGCTTTGCACGCATCTATTCTGGAGTCCTTTACCCTCTCCGAGCGGCTGAGAATTCCGGTTATAGTTCGGGTGACAGCTCGTCTTCTGGCCGACGAGGGTCCATGGATCCAGGCGCGGCCCAACCGGGGTACTGCCCAGCAGTTCGAGAAAGAGGCCCCTGAGTTGACCATGCGCGGCCGGCATCAGAGGCACCACGACCGCATCCTGGCCGATGCAGAGGATGCCTCCGAGTCCACGAGCCTAAACAGCATGGTGATATCCGGGGACGTGGGCATCATCGCCGGAGGCCGCCCGGCGGCTCTGGCCGAAGGCCTGGGAGTCTCGCTTCTCTCTTTGGGCTACTGCAATCCACTGCCGGCAAAGCTCCTCTGCCGCTTCATAGATAGCCACCGTCTTATCCTGGTGGCAGAGGAGCCGGAGCCCTTTATTGAGTCGCAGCTTGCCATGAGCCCGAAGGTCAAAGGCAAGCTCACCGGCCACCTGCCCCGTGGGCCTCTGGGGAGGGCAGACATCATCCGGGCGCTGGATGGTCTGGAAGAAATGCCGGAAAAAAAGCCCATGATCTACGAGAGCCTGGCAGAAAGGGGCTACAGGGGCGTTTGTGATGACTGTCCCTTCGCGCCCCTTTTCCGGGCGCTGGGGAAAGTGGACGTGCCCGTAGCCGGGGATGCGGGCTGCGCCATCCGCGCCACCCGCGAGCCCTACCAATCGGTGGACGTGGTCTACGGCCTGGGCTCGTCCATTGCAGTCGCCTCGGGTTTTGCCAAAAAGGGCATTGCTGTGGTGGGTGACTACGCTCTGGCACATTCGGGGCTGCAGGGCCTGATCAATGCCGTCTGGCTGAAGCGCGATGTTCTCGTCATCGTCCTCAAGAACGATGTGGCGGCCATGACGGGTGGGCAGGAAGCACCTGACCTGACGAAGCTGGTGGAGGCGCTGGTGCCGACGCGCCGTCTGGATCTGCCCGTTTCTGAGGACGAGGTGGAGCAGGTGCTCAGGGAGGAACTTAAGAGGCCGGGGGCTTCGGCGGTGGTAGCCCATGGCAAGTGCACGAAGCAAGCATCCAAGGAATAGTATAGAGAAGGCGTTCCGCTGGTGGAAGGCTTTCTCTTTTCCAATTCTTCAGATATAGCTATACGGTTTTAGTTGCTGCGGTTATCGATGCTACATCCACGAAGGGTATAGCCCCACCCGTGTACATGGGCAATTTGCCATCCCACTTCTCCACGGCTTTGGTTTGCATCTCAACTTTGCGCAGTTCAATCAGTTCGGGAGTAATGGCCTGCTTTTGCAAATTCAATGCGTCAGCTTCTGCTTGTGCCTGAGTGACTTTTTGTTGTGCCTCCACTTGAATGCGCTTTAGATCAGTTTCCGACTTGAGCATTTGTTGCGAGGCTGTCACCTTGGCTTCAATGGCTTGCGTAAACGACTCACTGAACTTAAAGTCGGTGATTGCGGTTGATTCCACAACAATTCCATAGATCTCAAGCCTTTGAGATAGGAGGTTCTGGATGGTACTGGCCACGGTTGACCGGTTTGTGATCAATTGTTCGGCACTGAACTTGGACGCACTTGCCTTCAGCACTTCTTGCACGGTGGGCTGAATTATGCTCTCGCCGTAAAACTGTCCCAGGTCGGCATAGATCTTTGGCACGCTTTCCGGTCTCAGATGGTAAATTACCGCCACCTTGGTGTTAACCGTCTGCAAATCCTTGGAGGCCGCAGTTCCCTCTGCCTCATACTTCTGGGTTTTCACATTGAAGCGTTCCACGTTCTGCATGATTGGAATTCGGAAATGTATTCCTGGATCTATGGATTTGTCACTGACTTTTCCCCATGTCACAAGTACACCACGTTCTGTTGCATCAATAGTATAAACCGGTCCAAAGAACACAACTATAACGATTGCAAAAATCACTAGCATTGGCCATAGCTTGGCCAATTTAAACTCTACAACTTCTCCGCCTATTGTTGTTCTCAAATTAATTCCTCTTTGTTTGCCAGCAAAGCTTCCTGGCGAAGAAAGTCGGGCGAGTCCCTCACCGCTTCCAGAACCTTCTTTGCCGCCGAGCACCTCTCCACCTTGGTGGCATCGGTTGCCATCTGCTCCAGATCCTTGACATTTATCTGGCCCATCTTGAATTTGGTAACGAGAATGCCGGTCATGATGGCATCACTATGTTTAGCTTTCTTAGCCAATTTTTTCAGAGCTCCATCGGCCAGGCCAGGTGTCTTTGGCCGAGCCTTCTCAGGTGGTGGACGATGCTCTAATAGCCTTTCCCTCCAACCGCCCTTTATCTACAATGATTATATAAACAGTTTGCCGTGTTTTGTGCTGCAAGAACGAGAGCTAGCCGAAAGGTGAAGCTTTCAGTGGCCGCCAATTGTAGGAATCGGAGCAATTGCAGGAACGCAGGGGGGCATGCGTGCGCTCGTGCTGGGGGCAGGAGGCCGGTCGGGCCTGATGTCAGGAGAGCTGGGCCGGGATGGGCTGATTTACGGGCGCTGGAGTAGGAAAGCGATGTTTTCGGTTCGCTATTACTATTAGCTGAAAATTATAACCGAGCCACTACGGGCCACCACAGAGGCACAGAGCGCACAGAGGACGCACAGAGACGACTCCTCAACGATGGTTCAGGCAGTCTCCGGCTTGGCGATCCTTGCAGGGCTACCGGAAGCAGCGCCCGGCAGCCTGCGAGCAGCATCGCTGGCGAGGTACCGGTTCGCCTCCCCGTTCGCTGCCTGTGGGCCGGTCGTCCGGGTCCGTGTCATCGTCTGCCTGCATATCGTTCAGGTCTTAATTTATGGTGCAGAGAAAAGAGGATAGCTAATCAGCAGAGAGCCACTCGTCACGAGAGATCTCACCTTCTCGAAGGATCTCTGAGATTAGATTTGCGCCAATCTCTCGTCGATGAGTGTTTGGTATGCGCACAAAATTATCACCGCGGACCATGAAGTCATGATCTGAACCGGGAAACGGTCCCTCAAATCCAATGTTTTTCAATCGCCGAATCAGCTTTGCCCTTGAAACCGGTACTAGTTTACTCAATGGCGCTCACCGGTTCAATTGATGCAATTATCAAGTGGCCGTCAATTGTTGGTATGGACCGTCCCATGCGAAGCCTAAGAGCGATCCATCCTTCAATAACCGAGATAAGCTCCTTGCGGGCCTCTTCAACCGTTTTGCCCGTAGCCCAGGCGCCCTGAAGCTCTGGTACTGAAACAAAGATAGGATCCTCATCTTCGATGGTTTTGTAAACAGCCCTTTCCAGAGCCGCCTCAATATACTCGGCGAACATATTGAGCTTATATCGGGTGGTATTGGAAATATACCTTGCGCCATTGCCTTTTGAAGCACATCGGAGCTGGCAAAGATGCTGATGCCAGAGCAGCTGCTGGGCAAGCGCGCGCTCGGGCGGGGGCGCGGCTGCCCGCGCGGGCTGCCGTCTGTGGGCCTGGCTGGGCTTTTTTCCGGGCGCGGGATTCTGGAAAGCAATGGCAATTGGTTATTATTAGCTGATAATTATAACCGAACAACTAACGATCCCACCACAGAGGCACAGAGCGCACGGAGGACGCACAGAGACGCTCTTTAACAAAGGTTCGGGACCATTTTCCGGCTTGGCGATTCTTGCGGGCCACCGGAAGCAGCGCACGGCAGCCCATCGCTCGTTTTTACTTCGCGGCTTCGCGCCTTCGCGTGAAACCGGACCCGGTTGAATCTCACGCGAAGCCTTGATTGGCGCAAAGAACGGCCAGCCGTTCACAAAGGCAAGGCACATTATCCTCTCACAATATTACTAAAATAAATAGCTAGAGGGCGATCTTTGCTTTTATTTGGGAGACGTCGGATTCTATTCTTATCAACCTGCCTTCCAGGTTTTCCTTTAGATCAATGCGAAGCTCTCTAATCTCGCTTACGACAGCATCGCGTGACTCATTGATAGACTCATTAAGGTCTTCATGTGTCTCCGTCAATTCTTTGCGAGTTGCCTTTATTTCGTTCAATATCTTTTCGTTTACTACGATAAGCTTCGTGAGCAGTTCTGCTGCCACATCCAGTCTCTGATCCGTCTCGCCTCCGGATACAACCTTGACAAAGCTGTCAAAATCGTCTGTTGCAGAAGAATACTCGCTCTTGATATCAACCACATTGATAATTGTGTTCTTGATAGCCAAAGCCGCCAGCAGGCTCTCCAGATCACACGCTTCGCCCTCCGCTACCACCTTGACTCGCCCATCATCCAGATTCTGCACGTAACCCTTCAGACCGAAGTCACGAGCAATGGTGAGAACTCTGGCTCTGTAGCCGGTCTTCTGGACTTTTCCGGAGACGTAAGCGGTTAGCCTTTGCATGAGAACATATGTTGCGCTCTTTTTATTTAAGTCTTTAACCTTTGGGTGGAGAATCATTTTGCAGCCGGCTCCGGCCCGCATGCGTGCGCTCGGGCGGGGGCGCTGCTGCCCGTGCGGGCCGCCGCCTGGGCTTGGCGGGGCGATCTTCCTGGCGCGGGATTTTGGAAAGCAATGGCAATTGGTTATTATTAGCTGATAATTATAACCGAACAACTAACGATCTCACCACAAAGAGCCCATGATCTTCAGGCAGGGATCATGCCCAAAGCATGAAAAACCCGTAGAGCCATAGGCAAGGCTGATATGGGCAGTGAAGGCTGATCTGTGCCCTGAGACTTGATCTCGACAC